>X84_Common_Chiffchaff__coassemble_18_pt1 | contig 31559 bp, 33 predicted proteins | sample X84_Common_Chiffchaff__metabat2_high_PE_001 | metagenome-assembled genome bin X84_Common_Chiffchaff | reverse complement strand
CTTATACTTTAACAAAACTATAACCTCCTGGGACTCTATTGTTCAACACGCCCATGTAAGGTATTTTTTAGCTGCTTAAAATTGGACATCGTAAATTATTTATTAAAAATAAGTATTAGTATAAATAAATATACTAATAAAAATTTAATCAAATCTAGTTTTTAATAAATAGGTGTAGTTGAAAAATTTATTGGGACTTCGTTAAGCTTTGAGTAAAGAATGTTACAAACAACCATTCACTCTATTAGATTTTTCTTTTCGAGCTGTGCTCGTAACTCAAGAGGTAAGGCAAATGAAACGTTTTCTTTTTTGCCAAATAATTCGGATACGGAACAACCTTGCCAATTAGGAAAAGTTTTCAACTTTTTGATAACCGCTTGCACTAAAATCTCGGGTGCAGATGCACCCGCTGTGATACCTACAGAAGTTTTATTCATTAACCATTCGGGTTGAATATCCTCTGCAGTATCAATCAGATACGCTGACTTTCCTAAACGTTCTGCTAGTTCTTGAAGGCGATTGGAATTCGAACTATTGACTGACCCAACTACCAATATTAGATCGCATTCTCCCGCTAACAATTTAACAGATTTTTGGCGATTTTGAGTTGCGTAACAAATATCTTCTTTTTTCGAAGCAGAAATAGCTGGGAAGCGTTGTTTAAGTAAATTAATAACCGTTTTTGTGTCATCAACAGATAAAGTGGTTTGTGTAACATAGGCCAATGTCCGCGGATTTTTTACTGACAAACTATTAACATCTTTACAATTTTCTACTAAATAAATCCCGCCTTCCGGATTATCGTAATGACCCAACGTACCTTCAACTTCAGGATGACCTGCATGCCCGATTAAAATACATTCCTGCGCTAAGCGACTATAACGGGCAACCTCCATATGGACCTTGGTCACTAAAGGACATGTCGCATCGAACAGCCGCAAACTGCGTTCTTGCGCTTGCTTTCTTACCGCCTGAGAAACTCCATGCGCACTAAAAATAGCTGTTGCCCCAAAAGGAATTTCTGCTATTTCTTCAACAAAAATGACGCCTTGCCGTTCTAGTTCTGAAACTACAATTGTGTTGTGAACTACCTCATGACGTACATAAATAGGCTTGCCAAATAAGCTTAAAGCTCGCTTAACAATTTCTATTGCTCGATCAACACCCGCACAAAATCCCCGCGGATTAGCTAAAACAATTTGCATAGAGGACCTTTGGATTAAAGGTCTAGTTTATTAAAGTGAAAAAAAATAGCAAGCGCTTTTATATAAAAATTACTTTACTTTTCTCTTTTTTGAGTAAATCTAGGCTTAAAAAGCCGAGAACCCCTTTGTTAAACCCTAGTAGTTAACAACGTTTTAATAGAGAGGTGCTGTGGCGAGATTGTCTGTCTACGGTTCCATACAACCAGCGGCTTCTGTTTAGGCATTGTATTTAATAGCTTATAAAAACTTGATTTACTAAGTTTATTCGGCTTATTTTTTAGCTGTGTTGACCATCGATTATCTAGCAACTCAGAAGAAATTGACAGAATAGGTTTACCTTTTTCAAATAAATTACGCTGGTTTTTAATCAAGCCTTTGGCTTCTTGGACGGAAGTACAACGGTCTAAGGCTTGTCTTAGTACCTTAGCTCTTTCTGTATGCTTTGCCATAAAACGGCTAAAGATACCTCTATTAAGGTAGTTTTTGCTAATATGTTCTTTGCATTCATGAATGAATTTATCAAACTTTTCTTGTGTCTGATCTAATTTTTTAGAATGTAAAGAAGTTACAGCACTTTTAGCTACGATAGCCAAAGTAATTTTTTTCGCGATAACATAATGATAACCCGCATAAGCCTCTAATAGCGCTGTACGATCCTTTTTATTTTTTATAAACACATTCGCTTGGCGTCTTAATAAATAACAAACCAATGCACTATGCCCCCACTTAGCCGCATGATGCAAAACTGTATTGCCTTCTTCATCTTGCTCATCAATATCTATACCCTTATTCAACAAATGGTGGATTAAATCGATATATCCAAATTCAGCTGATTGGAACAGCGCTGCTTTTTTTGAATCTATGTCTGTGAATCTACGCATTTTTAACTCCTTTTCTAAACTTTCTATAGAATTTACCAATTATAGATTTATAAAAAATATTATGATTTATACTTCATAGTATAGCTATAAGATAAAAAAATTCACTGCAAAACTATAGCGCTCGTAGTTGAAGATGCGAATTTTTTAAATGAAGAGCGAACGGTATTCCAATCGAATAGCGGTACACAAGCCTTGCTTGTATACCGCTTTTCAACAGGAGTATCGCGATACCTCTCTTGAAAATCTCCACGAGAAAAAGCACCTAGCTTTCAAGTTATAGGTAATTGAACACTCGCTTTAGCACCGAAGGTGCGGTTTACACTAGGTATCTATTCTTATTAAAAAAATAAATGGCTAAATAATTTTTTTTATTTTTTTCAATATCGCTAATAATAGCTCTTTAGAAATGGGTTTATAAAAAAAATCATATACCCCTTGACTTATGGCTTCACATCTTTCCTCTTTACTCGCCTCAGCAGTGAATAAAATTAAAGGAATACATAAGGATGCCTTCTTCATTTTAACCAACAATTCTAATCCACGTAGTTTAGGCATAACTCTGTCAGCCAATACAACAAAAAACTTATTCGAATATTTTTCTAAATAGTGCCAAGCTTTATGTCCATCTTTTGCTATTATATAAGCATAACCCGCTTCATCTAAATACTTAGTCGTAATTTTTAAAAAAAAATTATCATCGTCCACTAGTAAAATATACTTTAAATCTTTACTTATTTTGCCAATTTTAAACATGAATGTTTTTAGGAATAAAACGACAAAGCAATAAAGCTATTTCAAATAATAGACATAAAGGAATTGCCAATAAAATCTGTGATACAACATCAGGGGGCGTCAATAACATAGAGATGAAAAAAGATAATATTATAAAATACCGACGCCAGCTTGATAAGGTTTTTAGGGTTAAAGCTCCAGAAAGAACAACTACAATAATAACTAAAGGCACTTCAAAAATTAAGCCAAAACTCAATATTAACTGTAAAGCTAAATCTAAATAATGGCTCATGTCTGGAAAAATATGGACATAATCGGGAGCAGTTTTAATAAAAAAGCTTATCAAGAATGGTATAATGAACTGATAGGCAAAAAATACGCCGCTATAAAATAAGCTACAGCTTAACACTAAAACTAACCACAATAATCGCTTTTCCTTTAAATATAAGGCAGGCACAACAAAAAGCCAAAATTGATAAAATATAAACGGCATGTTGATAAAAATAGCAAAACTTAAAGTAAACTTTAAAGGAATAAATAGAGGAGCTGTCAACGTAGTAGATATAAATCGACTTTCAACAGGAAGTTGGTTGAGTAACGGTTGGGCCAAGTGTTGATACAAACTAGTGGAAAAAGGCAACAATAAACAGAAAATTCCTAAAAATGCGCCGACACAATAGAACAAACGTATTCTTAGTTCTAACAAAAAAGAAAGTAAAAATCGATTGGGGTCAACAGCATGATTATTTTTTCTTATAGAGTTCATCGACTGCTTCTGCCCGTTTATTATTTTCCTGTAAACGTTGTTTTTTTCTAAATATTAGCCATTCCTCTCGTAATTGTGTAACTAGTTGCTCTCTTTTCCTTAATAAAATACCAGCTCGGTATAGTAAATTTTGCAACGATCGTGGATCTAATACTAACAACGCAATAAAGCTTATTAAAAAAAATTGGCTAAAGCTAAACACAAATTAAAACTTATGCAGAAGAAATTTAATTGGAATCATTGCTAAGGTTTTCATTTTTAGATTTTTTTGATGCAGATATATCTTCTGAACGCAAAGCTTTATTAAAGTTCCGTATGGCTACTCCTAAGTCTTCAGCCATTTCACGTAAACGTTTAGTGCCAAATAACAATACGGCGATTAAAAATATAATCAATAACGATCCAATACTTATTCCATGGAAACCCATAAACACATCTCCCTATTTAAATAAATCAATTTCGCCTGAGCAAGCTTAAAATGCTAAGTTGGTTTAAACCAACAAGCACTCAAAAGTAATCCTTGCCCAATAAATCCTAATATTAATAAATATTTAACCGATGATAAACTTAAAAATTCATTTATCGTTAAACCGAATAGTGCCCAAATGACACAAACCGCCCCAATACTTAAATTAACAATCCAAAACTTTTTTCTACGCAGAGCTGGTTTCTTTTTTTCATCCGATGAATATATACTTAACACTCTTTTTTCTTGACGCAAATCAAGTAGTGTCTGATAAATCAAGTCAGGAATTTCAGGTAATTTTTCAGCCCAATAAGGTAGATATTCGTGCATTTTTCGCAAAAATGCACGCGGACCTAATTGTTTTTTTAACCAGTGCTCTAAAAAAGGCTTTGCCGTATTCCACAAATCTAAATCGGGATATAATTGGCGCCCTAATCCTTCAATATTGAAAAGCGTTTTTTGTAATAAAACTAATTGCGGTTGCACTTCCATATCAAAACGCCTAGCGGTTTGGAATAAACGCAATAATAATTGCCCAAATGAAATTTCTTTTAATGGGCGTTCAAAAATAGGCTCGCATACAGTGCGAACTGCCGCTTCAAATTCATTAATTCTTGTATTTGGCGCTACCCAGCCAGAGTCCACATGCAATTGTGCAACCCTTCGATAATCACGTTTAAAAAAAGCAACTAAATTTTCGGCTAGATAACGTTGATCATCCGGGCTCAAACTTCCCATAATTCCAAAATCGACGCCTAAATATTGGGGGTTATCTTTTTTTTCAGGTGAAACAAAAATATTTCCAGGGTGCATGTCCGCATGAAAAAAACAATCTCGAAATACTTGTGTAAAAAAAATCTCAACGCCACGTTCTGCTAACTTCTTTAGGTTAATCCCCTGTTTTTTTAAAGCCGATATATCTGAAATAGAAATACCATAAATTCGTTCCATTACTAATACGTTTGGATGCGTATACTGCCAATAAACTTCGGGAATATAAAGTAAATCAGAATGAGAAAAGTTACGTCGTAACTGAGAAGCGCTTGCCGCTTCTCGTAATAAGTCAAGTTCATCCTTTAAACATGCTTCAAATTCTGCAACCACTTCACGGGGTCTAAGTCGTTTCGCCTGCTTCCAATAACGCGTTGCTAAATCTGCTATAGCGTATAATAAATCTACATCTTTTATAATGCGTTTATTAATACCCGGGCGTAACACTTTTGCTACGACAGATTGACCCGTCATCAGCCTTGCCGCATGGACTTGCGCTACAGAGGCGGAAGCCAATGGCGTTGTATCAAATTCAGCAAATATTTCGGCAATCGGTTTTCCATAAGCCGCTTCAATAATCGCTCTCGCCTGTTCCCCAGAAAAAGATGGAACTCGATCTTGCAATTTAGCCAGTTCGTCTGCAATCTCTTCTGGAATAAAATCTCGCCGAGTTGACAACGCTTGGCCAAATTTTACAAAAATCGGTCCCAGTTCTTCCAAAGCTAAACGAATTCTTTCCCCCGCAGACCTTTTTCTATTGCTAATTCGATAGGGATTAAAATAAATAAAAAAACGTAGTGGGCGAAATAAATGCAAAGACAAAACAAGTTCATCGAGACCGTAACGAAATAAAGTAAAACTGATCTGAATCAACCGAACAAAGCGGTTTATGGATTTCATTGTTTTATTCTCCTCTATCTCCTATACGTTCTAATCGCACTTCTAGCCGCGCTAAATCGTCTCGTAAATTATCTACGTCTGAAAAAAAAATTTGTAGCTCCTCTTCTCCAGCCAAGTAATTCATTTCTGCTTGAAGATAGTCTGTTATATTTTGGCTTAGATTTTCGACACTTTGTTTTGCCCAACGAGACAATGCCTTCAAAAACTGTGCCGTTGGGTAGGCAACCGTATCGCCTACCCAATGCGATAACTGCTCTTCCCAGTCAATATCTAAATTTGAAAAAAGATTTTTAAATTCTTTGGCAAACTCCATATCTCCAGAAACCTGAATAGGTATTGCCGTCAATGCCAAATTCCTTTTTATAAAAGCTAAACGCATAAAGTCGAGAATCGAGCCGCGTAATATTAAATCAACCAAGCCATCATAATCCCTTGTTAAATAAATAGCGTCCGATTTGAATAGCCAAAAATAACGCAAGGAATTTAACTCTATTTTTACTACTTTACCCGATAATTGATTTAAATAACCTGCCATTTCTGGATCAAGCTGTAAAAAGCGATTAAGGATGATTTCTTGTGCGGCAAGTAATATTTTTAAAGGCATCAGAATTTCCATGCTCTATGTAAAGCAACAATTCCTGCGCTAAGATTATAGTATTCGCATTGATCAAACCCAGCCTCCAAAATAAGCGATTTTAAACCTTCTTGATCGGGGTGGCGTCGAATAGACTCTACTAAATATTGATAACTCGCCGCATCATTGGCAATCCATTGACCTAATTTAGGTAAAAAATTAAAAGAGTAGCGATCATATAAGGTTTGTAAAAAACTTAGCACTGGTTTCGAAAACTCTAATACTAACAATCGTCCACCTGGCTTAAGAACACGATACATAGACTGCAGCGCCGCTTTTTTATTGGTGACATTCCGTAGACCAAAAGCAATACTTAAACAATCGAAATGGTCATCGGTAAAAGGTAATGCTTCTGCATTTGCCTGAGTCACCTCTACATTTTCGATAAGCGCCGCATCGATAAGTCGATTACGCCCTATCTCTAACATCGCTGCATTAATATCCAGCAACGTTACTTTTCCTGTTTCTCCCACTCGTTTTACAAATAACTGAGTTAAATCACCAGTGCCCCCCGCCACATCTAACACTTTCTCGCCGGGACGAATTTGACTTATTTTTACAGCAAATTTTTTCCATAGTCGGTGCAACCCCAATGACATCAAATCATTCATCAAGTCATATTTGGACGCTACAGAGTGGAAAACTGCATCCACCTGAGCCGTCTTTTCGGCAACTAGAATGGACCTATACCCAAAATCAGTTGTTTTGTTCTCAGAAGATTTAGGAAGAGAATTCGGCATACAATGAGCTAAGTTTTGATTACTTAGCCCATCTTAACCAGCTGTCTTCCTTTGAGCAAGTCAATGTTTGTAGCTCAGTTTAGTCCCTGTAGATAAAAAACGCTCCTCTATAGAAGAAGCCGGATGCCTCGAAGGAGACCGCGAAAAAAAGCCTTTATCTTTTTAAGGTTTTTAAAACCTGTTGGCTCAAGCTTGTTTGTCTTAAATAGTAGTTCGCTAGCGCTATTCTCTTGCTTTCTAAAAATCGCTTTTTGATTTGATATCGCTATCAATCCTGGGCTGTTAAAAAATTAAGCAAAGGATTAAAAACTTAAACTTAGGGCTATGCATCACCTAAAAAAAATTATTTTCTGATTTATAATGCGCCTTTTTCGTAAAAAAACGGAGCTATCGCTAGGTATGAACTAATTCAACCCGTTCAATTCCTAAAGAAACGAGCTTTTTTAAATGCTAAGCCAGCGATTGTATAAGCACATGAAACTGGTTTTTAGCGATACCTCGGTATCTTGCCCGTTTTGAAATCTTGGAAAAAACGCGTTCATCGGGTGAACGACACGCCGTTAACCATCGGTCTTCATCACGTTTTTTGCTTTCATAGGATTCATTTTGATAGTGAAATCATGACACTCTTTCCTGAGCAGCGTTTTCCTAGAAGCTTTTATAGAACACGCTTTATCACCCAACACAGCCCCTAAGGTGTGCAAAGCATCAAGTTCGTTTGGCATTGTTGCGTAGAAGAGGAGTTGTTTTGGATTGCTAAATGCCATATTGGGGTCTCCCCAATCTTCCATTTTTTTAATAATTTCATTTACACGTCAGCTAGTAGTTTTATGCTGAAGATAAAAGCCAAAAATTCTTCTTATTCTAAACATACAGGACTCAATGAGAGGCCTTTGGTGATAATAACTATTTTAATTTTCTATCGCTTCAAGCTCGTCATGAAATCTTTCGATTTTCTAATTACTTTTATTAGATTATCCCTTTTTTTAAGTGATTTTTCTTTTTTATTTTATGTGTTAATGTTTAGTCTGTAAATTCAACTTTTTAGCTTCTCTATTCACCTGTGGATAATTTGGAATAGGGACTGGGAAGCCAAATAACTTAGCAAGTAATTTTCTTGCAAAAACTACCGTAGCTCTCCAAGGTAACTGCAGCATCACTTTTAAGGTGAGTAACTATTCATACATTTTCGTACTATATACCCTAAAACCGCCTCTCTTTTGACTCCCTGTGTAGTAAAGCTTTGATAAAAATATAGTATTAAAATTGAGCATTAACTCTCCTCCTTTTATCAATGCGTTGCTATAATTTTTCCAGTTGCAAACCTTTCCCTCGTTAAATCGCATTATTTACCTTGGGTTGAGTTAAAAATGCTAGTTTACAACACCTTAGGATTTACAGCTCATTTTCTACGCAACAATGCTAGCTCGCAATGACAAATAAGCTACTACCTAAAAGGGTTAAATCTCTTTCCTATGTCCTCAGTTGAAATAAAGCTCAGGTAGCAGCAAATACAGGTTCAGCTTCCTTATCTTCTGTTTCCATATTAGCTTGATATTGTCCTTTACAAGCCGCCGCATTTAATTTGGCACGCTTGTAAAATGCACGTTGAGCTGCCTGAACGTTATGTGCTTTACCATTCCAGGTTTTTAAGGCGGGCTCTTGTAAAGCACGCCCGTAAGAGAAACTTAAATGCCAAGGATGGTGCGCCGGATTTTTTAATTTATTTATTTCATTTAAGTGTGCAGTTGCAAGCTCCGGCGTTTGTCCGCCAGAAAGAAAGTTAATGCTCGGAACAGCGGTAGGAACCGCCCGACGCAATACTTCTAACGTTGCTTTAGCCACTTCAGAAATACTCGCTTGAGGATAGTTTTTACTGCCAGTAATAACCATACTGGGCTTTAACAGCATACATCCCAATATAATGTGGTGTTTATCAAGTTCTTCAAATACGGTATTTAAGGTGTTTTCAGTTGTTTCTAAGCAACGTTCAAGACTATGATCGCCATCCATCAATAATTCAGGCTCTACAATTGGGATAATACTACTTTTCTGGCATATGGAGGCATAACGTGCCAGGGCTTGTGCATTGGCTACTTGAGCTAACGAGGAAGGAAGTGTAGCGGATATACTAAAAACAGCGCGCCATTTGGCAAATTTAGCACCTAAATTTTTGTATAGCGCAAGTCGTTCGGCTAAACTGTCCAGACCCTGGGTTATTTTTTCTTCCGTGTTGAGTGAGATGAGCCCTTTATCAACTTTAACTCCGGGTACAATGCCTTGTCTGTCTAGAAACTCAGGAAACGGCAAACCAGTTTTATTTTTTTGATATAAGGTTTCTTCATTAAGAATAACACCGTTGATAAACGCTTCGATTCCGGGCGTAGTAAAGAGTAATTCACGATAGCATCGACGGTTTTCTACAGTAGATTCTATCTGTAAAACAGCGAGACGTTTTCCCATGGTTGTTGGGCTTTCATCAGCGGCTAATATCCCTTTTCCTGGTGCCGTAAGTTGTAAGATAATTCCCTCAAGTTCATGAATGGCCATAGTAATCGCTCCTTACATTTTTTGACGTAGCTTACAGAAGACTGCCTTAATTTAAAGGGCACTACTATATAGGACAATATTATCAATTTCTAGTAAGGAGCATTTTAGTAAAGAGTATACTTCAAGTATTAGACTAAAGTGTTAATTTTTTAACTAGCCTTATTTAATTTTACTTTAAGTTCAAGGGTTTAAAATAAATATAGATAAAAAGGATTTAGTCCTGAAAATGTTCGCTTGGATATATAAAAAAGCTTGCTTAAATATGACGGAGGCCTTTTATGCCACCAGATGCCGAACAACAATCCGCCGAAGTGCTGCAGAATAGCAGTCAACATCCTCCTGTGCAGGAAACGGCATGTCAAGCGCCCTTAAATTCTATAGTCCCATCGCAAAATGGTAGTCCTGGTGAGAGACAGAACAATACTTTATTACTTGAAGAATCTGAAAGTCAGGTAGTTCAAGGAGCATTGAACTCTCTTGATGAATTTTTTGCTACACCAATGGCCAATGTGAATGCAATTGGCGACGATTTTAGGTTCAAATTTTACGATGACCTCAACGCAAGCATTAGTGCAAGGCTAGGACTAGTAGGGGGCGGGGTTCTTGCGTTATCAATCGGCGCTTATGTCGCGGCATACCGTAATCTCAGAAATCGAGAAAAGGCGAGTCATTTTTTTTATTTTAAGCGTTTATTAGAATGCAAAAGAAGAAATGAACTTCTTGAATTGATGGGGGAAAGTAAATTTGACTACGAGCTTTTAAGTGCCGCTGCCCATTTTTATTCTCCTGATATTTCTAAATTTGCAGCTTGGAAACGCCGTGTTTTTTGTTTTGGAGACAAACAAAAAGAATTGAAACGTTTACAGCTTTTTTTATTGGAAAATGGAAAAAATAAAAAAGAATCGCTTGATAAGATTTTTTTAGAAATAACAGAAAAAGTGGTTGTAGTTTTAAATAAAAAAAATGCTAACTCAGACGATGTTAAATTCGAACGTAAATCAGGTTATGCAATTGGATTAACAGAGAGCTACAGAAAAAAAGCTTTTTCGGAAGCAACGGCGCTTTGGGATGAGATAGAAATTAAAAAAAGTCCAAGTTTGGGTAAAGCCATTTTAGGCGCCATGGGTGAAGCAAGTTTTACTTATTGGTTGGCTGTATTTGTTTTTTGCTTTATTCCTATAGGTATCGTGGGGGGGGTGGCTGTTCCTCCGCTTTTAATAGCCGGCGGTAGTTTTTTTATTAGGGTTGGTATTATGACCTATCAATTTCTGAGAAAATCAACGGATGAAAATGATAGTATTCAGAGCGATGAGAGCCAGAAAAAACAAATATTAGCAAGAAAAATACTTGAATTAAATAAACGTGAAGCGTTTATACACTATAGTGCGACACATATTCCCTCAGTAAATTTTAAAAAATCACAACTACATAAGGGATTACAGAATGCGCTGAATAAACGTCGTTTTAGTAAGTTTCATGCCGGTCTACAAGGGTTTCTAGAAGGTTGTTTTTTTCCTTTTTTTGCCATTTGGGTGCTTAGTGATCTCGCCAAGGTGGTGCTAGCCATTACGATTGGCAGTTCAGTGATGGGTGCGGGTATGCCTATAGCGATTGGAATAGCCATTACTACACTCGTATTAGGGGTAGGTTATGGTATTTATTCAGCGACCAAAGCTGTTAGTGCTCAGAAAGCAAGCTATGAAAGATTAGTGGATAAAGTTACGTATCTTGAGAATGCAGATGTTAGAATACCGAATTTATCACTGCAAGCGTATGATCGACTACTACGCCGTTATAGCTTAGAAGCGCCGCGCTGGACACGCATTAAAAAAGTTTTTAGTCGAGGATGGGTCATCCTTAAACGTCTAGGTACAGGTAGTTTGACTTTTCGGTTAGTTATATGGGGCACTATAACGACTTGTACGGTTATCCCCGCGGTGTTAATGGCGCCTATTGCAATTCCATTTATCGCTGGTTTTTCAGCCATTTTCGCGGCAGTCTATTATCGCGCCTATAATGTTGATAGCAAGTTTAAACAGGCAGAAAATATTTTCGACCATTTGTACCACACGCACTGGGTGGCTGAGAAGGGTAAAACGCCTATAACAGCGACTGAAAATACGGTACAAGTGAGTGTTTTGATCGCCCCACAAGAAGTAAAAAAAGTAAATCATTTAGAAGGCGAATTACGAGAGCAGCAAAGTAATAGGGCAATAAAACTGCCGGCTCAAAAAAATTCTGTAAGTGTCATAGCTTCAACCGCTCAAGAGGAAAAATTGGATAGAAATATCCAAGCAATAGATTCTAGCCCCAGAGAAAAAAAGGTCTATGGCAGCAGACATGCCTGTGGATTTTGGGCTTCGCCGCCTCATGCGGATCTTATAAGATTTCTTGACGCTGCAGAGCAAAAACAGCCAGTTGGATCACATTTAATGCAGACATGCAAATGAATGATGCAATATATGCCAATCTCAGCGTTGTTCCATCTGGGTAATTCTAGTAATGAAAGATCAGCTACTCGACATTGGCAGGCAGGTAGTAAGGTAATTAATCTTGGGCTTCGCATCACTTATCTCCTTACCTTACTGAAGTCATCCGTAATCAATTCTTGGTGTTATGGTTTTTTTATTCATAATGAATATTTCTTGTTGGCATTGCATAAAAAGGGTCTGCTTATTATACTGTGCGCCAGTTTAGAGGTGGCAGATGGTTATTAGTAAGATTCAAAGCCTTTTAAAATGGTAGGGCAGATAACGACGGCCGGTTTAGCTTCGGCCATTATGGTTCTTTTTGTGGGTGGTATCTTGCATAGTTGGCAGATAAGCTACTCGCTTTTATTAGGTATTTTCCTATGGATGTTACCGAGCTGTTACTTTGCGAACAAACTATTTTGTCACTTAGGTAAAGTTCCGCCAGCATCTTTGTTAAGAATTTTTTATCGAGCTGAAATAACAAAATTATTGCTAAGCGGATTTTTTTTTGTAATGATGATTAAGCTATTGTCAGTTAATATGATCGCACTTGTAACAGGTTATTTCATTCCCCAATTGATTTTTTGGTTACGCTTAATAATGAAGAACAAGGAAGCTTTAGCATGAGTCAACTATCCTCTGCTGATTATGTTCAGCATCACCTTGAACATCTTACCTTTAACCTAAAGACATTAAGTTTTTCTGGGCAAGGATTTTGGAATTTAAATCTTGACACCTTTTTTCTATCCTTGGTATTAGGAATAGGTTTTTTATTTTTATTTTATTGGATAGCCAGCACAGCTAAAACAGGCGTTCCTGGAAAAATACAGAATTTTGTGGAAATCCTTATTGAGTTTGTTGATAAAACCGTACGTGAATCTTTCCAAGGTACAAGTCAATTGATCGCGCCATTGGCGCTAACAATTTTTGTTTGGGTATTCTTAATGAATTTTATGGATTTAATTCCTGTGGATTTTTTACCAACCCTGTTGTCTTTACTTGGCGTAACCCATTTTCGCTCTGTTCCAACAGCCGATCCAAATGCAACGTTTGGCATGTCAATTGCGGTCTTTTGCTTAATCATTTACTATAACCTAAAGATTAAAGGCATGAAGGGACTCGGTAAGGAAATGTTAACTACACCATTTGGTCCTTACCTCTTTCCTATCAATATCATTTTTCGATTACTCGAAGAGTTTGTTCGTCCCATCTCTTTATCGTTACGGCTATTTGGAAATTTATTTGCGGGTGAATTAATCTTCATCTTGGTCGCTTTACTTCCTTGGTGGATACAGTGGACTTTTGGTGGGATTTGGTCAATTTTTCATATTTTGATTATTGCTATTCAGGCTTTTATCTTTATGATGTTGACTATCGTGTATTTAAGTATGGCGCATGAGTCGCATGGTAATGAGGCACATTAATTATTAATAACGAGAGAGGGTAAAAAAATGGTGGACTTAACACAGGCAGTAGCGAATGTTCAAGGACTAACGGCGATTGCAGCCGCTTTATTGGTAGGATTAGCCGCATTAGGTACAGCGATTGGCTTTGGTATTTTAGGCGGAAAGTTTTTGGAAGGGGTTGCTAGACAACCTGAATTAACACCCATGTTAATGTTGCGAATGTTTTTAATGGCGGGATTAGTTGATGCGTTTGCCGCTATTTCTATCGTTATGGGATTATATTTAATCTTCGCTAAAAATCCCTTTTTGGTTGAGGTTTCGAAATTGGTTACTAAACCGATAACTGGCTAACTGTGAATTACTTGAGAGACTGTCGTGGAAATTAATATTACCTTATTCGGCCAGTTAATTACGTTTGCTGTTTTTGTCTGGTTTACCATGAAGTTTGTATGGCCACCACTTTTAAAGGCGATGAAAGAGCGCGCGCAACATATTGCCGATGGCTTAGCGGCGGCAGAACAGGGTCAACATTCTTTAGAATTAGCCCAGCAAAAGGCTGACGAACATTTGCAACAAGCCAAGCGGCAAGCCGTAGAGATTATCGAACAAGCGAATAAACGTGCCAATCAAATGGCAGAGGAATCAAAGCGGCAGATACGTAGTGAGAGTGAACGTTTATTAGCTATAGCACGTGCGGATATTCAGCAAGAGTGGCAAACGGCGCAGCAAAAACTGCGTGCTGAGGTGGCCAATTTGGTAATTACAACAACGGAAAAAATTTTGGCCCGTTCGCTCGATAGTGGAGCGCAACATGCTTTAGTCAAGCAATCGCTGGAAGAAATTTAATGGCGGATACAAGTTGGGCATCTATTGCCAGGCCTTATGCCAAAGCCGCATTTAGTTCGGCTATTGAAAACGATAATTTAGATGTTTGGTCTGTTTTATTAGGTCAGACTGCTTTGCTAGTTAAAGAAAAGCCGATGCAGGCTTTATTAAAGGATCGGCGGCTCGATAAGATGGTAGCTTATGAATGTCTACTTGCAGCTTGTAAGCCGCTGGTTTTTCAGGAAGGAAAAAATTTTTTGAAGCTTCTTGCTTTGTATCAACGTTTGTTAGTATTACCAGAAATAGAACGTTTATTTGCAAGTTATAAGGCTGAAAAAACGAACCGAGTAACAGCGCAGGCTATTTCTGCTGTGTCTTTAACAAAAATAGAGGAACAAACATTAGCAAACGCGCTAGAAAGGCGTTTGCAACGTGAAATTAAATTAGACTATTCCGTTGATGATTATTTATTGGGTGGGTTAGTCATTCGAATTGGGGATTTAGTTATCGATAGCTCTGTTCGCGGTAAGCTCGAGCGTTTACGTGCGACGTTAGTGAATTAAAAAAGAGGCAATCAATGCAGCAATTAACCACATCAGAAATTAGTGAATTAATCAAAGAACGCATACAGAAGTTTGATGTTTCTGCCGAAACGCGTACGGAAGGTAGCATTGTAAGTATTCGCGATGGAATTGTACGCATCTACGGTTTAAATGATGTAATGCTCGGCGAAATGATTGAATTCCCCGGCCAATGCTATGGTTTGGCATTAAATCTCGAACGTGATTCGGTAGGCGCGGTTGTTTTAGGTGATTATGAAGAATTAAGCGAAGGTCAAACCGTAAAATGTACAGGTCGCATTCTGGAAGTGCCTGTAGGTGAAGCATTGCTAGGCCGAGTAGTTAATGCTTTGGGTCAAGTTATTGATGGACGGGGCCCGATCCAAACAGATATTACCGCTCCTATTGAGCAAATTGCACCGGGTGTTATTTGGCGTCAAAGTGTGTCCCAACCATTACAGACGGGTATTCTTGCCATTGACAGTATGGTACCCATTGGACGTGGTCAGCGAGAGTTGATTATTGGCGATAGACAAACGGGTAAAACCGCGTTGGCCGTCGATGCTATCATCAATCAAAAAGGGACTGGCGTAAAATGTATTTATGTTGCAATAGGCCAGAAGGCCTCTTCCATTGCGGCCGTTGTTAGAAAGTTAGAAGAGCATGATGCCTTAAAACATACCATTATTGTTTCGGCCAGTGCAGCGGATTCTGCGGCGATGCAATTTATTGCGCCTTATGCGGGTTGCGCTATGGGCGAATACTTCCGTGATCAGGGTGAAGATGCACTTATCATTTATGATGATTTGACCAAGCAAGCGTGGGCATATCGTCAAATTTCCTTACTATTACGTCGTCCTCCTGGACGTGAGGCCTATCCCGGCGATATTTTTTATTTACATTCACGTTTACTTGAACGTGCAGCGCGTGTAAATGTGGAATTTGTTGAGAAGGTAACGCATGGGCGTGTTAAAGGTAAAACTGGATCGTTAACCGCATTGCCTATCATTGAAACACAAGCGGGTGACGTTTCTGCTTTTGTTCCTACTAATGTTATTTCTATAACAGATGGTCAAATTTTTTTAGAAACGGATTTATTTAATTCAGGTATTCGTCCCGCTATTAACGCTGGATTATCTGTCTCACGTGTCGGTTCTGCGGCGCAGACTAAAATTATAAAGAAGTTAGGCGGTGGTGTTCGATTGAGCCTGGCGCAATACCGTGAGCTTGCGGCCTTTTCACAGTTTATGTCAGATTTGGACGAGGCGACACGTAAACAGCTTGAACGGGGTCAACGTGTCACAGAAATGCTCAAGCAAAAACAATATACGCCTTTGAGTGTGGGTGAAATGGCAGTACTTTTATTCGCAACGGATCAAGGTTATTTAGACGATGTTGAACTTGTTAAAGTCGTGTCTTTTTCAGATGGGTTACTCGCTTATATGCGTTCAGAAAGAGCAGATTGCTTGGCTAGGATCAATGAAAAAGCGGATTATAACGAGCGTATTGCCAGTGATTTGGTTGATGCGATGACTTCCTTTAAAACAACGCAAACGTGGTAATAGCGGATGAGTTTTGCACAAGAAATCCGCGGTAAAATTTCTAGCATTAAAGGCACGCAAAAGATTACGCGTGCTATGGAAATGGTAGCGGCCAGCAAGATGCGTAGAGCACAGGAGCGTATGGTTCTTTCTCGCCCTTATGCCCATAAAATGCTGGATGTCATCAGCCATATTGCGAGTAGTCATGCTGAATTTCAACATCCGTACTTACAAGTAAGAGAAATTAAGCGCGCAGGGTTTATCATTGTTACCACAGATAAAGGGCTTTGTGGCGGCTTAAATTCCAATTTACTAAAGCTGGCTTTACAGAAATTTCAGGCTTGTCAAGCTAAAGCTATTGCACTGGATTTGGCGGTTATCGGCGGAAAAGGCGAAGCTTTTTTTAAACGAATTGGCGGGAACGTTGTCGCGCATGCTAATCATTTAGGCGATTCCCCACAACTACAAGATTTAATTGGTGTTATTAAGGTTTTATTAGATGCGTATAAACAAGGGGAGCTTGATAGTTTAACCCTTATTCATAATGAATTTGTTAATACGATGACACAAAAACCAAAAAGTTTAGCTTTATTACCAATAATACCGCCTGAAAAATCTAAATTAAATTATCATTGGGATTATATTTATGAGCCGGATTCGAAACCTTTATTAGAATTAGTATTAACACGTTATATTGAATCACAGATTTATCAGAGTGTGGTAGAAAATGTGGCTTGTGAGCAGGCTGCAAGAATGGTGGCTATGAAAAATGCAACAGAAAATGCCGGCGAACTCATTAATGATTTACAGTTAGCCTATAATAAGGCTCGTCAAGCATCTATTACAAAAGAACTCGCTGAGATTGTTGCAGGAAGCGAGGCTGTTTAGGTTGTCCTATGAATAAACGAAGAGAAGAGCTATGAAACCAACAAATCTTATTGGACAAATCGTTGAAATTATTGGTGCGGTTGTCGACGTCCAGTTTTCACACGGGCATGTGCCTAAAATTTACGATGCGTTGATAGTTGATGCGAGTGACTTAGTACTTGAGGTTCAGCAGCAATTAGGTGATGGCGTTGTACGTACCATTGCTATGGGGACCAGCGATGGTTTAAAACGTGGTTTAAAGGTAAGTAATAGTGGGGCACCGATTAGCGTACCGGTAGGTAAACAAACCTTAGGGCGGATTATGGATGTATTAGGTCGCCCTATTGATGAGGAGGGTCCTATTAATGAAGAACTTCGTTTGCCCATTCATCGTCATGCTCCCAGTTTTGCGGAACAAGCAGCGAATGAGCAGTTATTAGAAACGGGCATTAAAGTTATTGATCTGCTTTGTCCTTTTGCAAAAGGTGGCAAAGTAGGATTGTTTGGTGGTGCGGGAGTGGGTAAAACCGTTAATATGATGGAGCTTATTCGTAATATAGCCATTGAACATAGTGGTTATTCTGTGTTTGCAGGGGTTGGGGAACGGACCAGAGAAGGAAATGATTTCTACCATGAAATGAAAGAATCAAATGTCTTAGATAAAGTATCCTTGGTTTATGGTCAGATGAATGAACCACCGGGTAATCGTTTGCGTGTGGCACTGACAGGTTTAACCGTCGCAGAAAATTTCCGTGATGAAGGTAGGGATGTTTTATTATTTATTGATAATATTTATCGTTATACTCTGGCGGGTGTTGAAGTATCGGCTTTATTAGGCCGTATGCCATCGGCAGTTGGCTATCAGCCTACTTTAGCGGCGGAAATGGGTGCCTTACAAGAGCGTATTACTTCAACTAAAACAGGTTCTATTACCTCTATTCAAGCTGTGTATGTTCCTGCCGATGATCTTACTGATCCTTCGCCTGCTACGACGTTCGCACATTTAGATGCTACGGTCGTATTATCACGGCAAATTGCCGAGTTAGGCATTTATCCAGCCATTGATCCCTTAGACTCAAATAGTCGTCAGCTCGATCCATTAATCGTTGGCCAAGAACATTATGATGTGGCACGTAGTGTACAAAAAACCTTACAGCGTTATAAAGAACTCAAAGATATTATTGCTATATTAGGAATAGATGAATTGTCAGAGCAGGATAAGCTTATCGTGATGCGTGCACGGAAGGTACAGCGCTTTTTATCCCAACCTTTCTTTGTTGCTGAAGTATTCACCGGATCACCTGGAAAATATGTCAGCCTTAAAGAAACGATTCGTGGATTTAAAGCTATTCTTGATGGTGAATACGATGATTTGCCTGAACAAGCGTTTTATATGGTTGGTGGTATTGATGAAGTTGTTGTTAAGGCAAAAGCCCTATAAGGTTTAATGCTATGATGAAAACCATACAGGTTGAAATAGTCAGTGCTGAGACCGAGATTTTTTCAGGCCAAGTTGCTCATGTAATTGTTAGCGGTTTACTTGGGGAATTAGGCATCTATCCAGGCCATACACAACTGTTGACTGCTTTAAAGGCAGGCCCTGTGCGCTTGGTAAAGCCTGAAGGAGAAGAAGAAATCCTTTATATTTCCGGCGGCATATTAGAAGTTCAACCCAATCTTATTAGCCTTTTGGCAGATACGGCTGTTCGTGCCGCCGACTTGGATGAAATGGCTGCATTAGAGGCAAAACAACGAGCAGAGCACGCCTTAAGCGATAAACAAGCAGACATCGATTATGCGAAGACAATGGCAGAGCTAGCCCAAGCGGTTGCGCAATTACAAGCGATTGCTAAATTAAAGAAGAAAGCGACAGGGAAGCGTCAATGATGTGTGAATTCGATTGCTTGTTTAGATTCATTTCGTCGCCTATGATTACTCAACAAATAATTATGCAGAGGGAGCAGGTACCGCGGTTAAACTGTGTAATTTACGTTTGTTAGTAAGGACTGGAGACTTCACTCATGAAAAGCCAATTGCCAGTTCTTAAAAAAAACTTAATTAACATCATCATTCTTGCAGCTGGTCGTGGCAAACGTATGCACTCTGACTTGCCCAAAGTATTACATAGATTAGCTGGAAAACCATTACTAGAATATATTGTAGAAACGGCGGATAAACTAAATCCACAAGCAATACACGTTGTTTATGGTAATGGAGGTGGACAAGTACGTCATTGCTTATCTCACCTAGCGGTCCAATGGGTGCAACAAAAAGAAATTTTAGGGACAGGACACGCTGTTAAGCAAGCGATACGGCTGATAAAAAATGTTGCAAGCCAGGTGCTAATTTTGTTGGGAGATACTCCTCTTGTTAACATCGATACCTTAAAAGAATTAATTCACAATACCAAATCAGATGAAATTGGTTTAATTACCTTAAAGACGCCAAATCCGTATGGATTGGGACGTATTCTACGTAATAGCTCCAAAAAAGTGATAAAAATAGTTGAAGAAAAAGACGCAACAACGAAACAAAAAAAAATACAAGAAGTAAATAGCGGTATTTTTTTTGTTCCGTTAAAACTTTTAAAAAAATGGCTTCCAAAACTTGAAAAAAAAAATGCCCAAGGTGAATATTATTTAACGGATATCATTGAAATGGCAGTCAAAGAAAATGTGAATGTGATTTCAGTCTCATCAGAAATCGAAGGTGAAATGCAAGGAATTAATGATAGAGTACAACTTTCTAAAGTGGAGCGCTATTACCAGCAAAGACAAGCAAAAACACTTATGCTAAAAGGTGTGACTTTGCGAGATCCTGAACGTTTTGATTTACGAGGCGAATTAATTTCTGTAGGAAAGGATGTTGTAATCGACATAAATGTTATTGTAGAAGGAAAAAACAGTATTGGAGCGAATAGTTTTATAGGCCCTAACACAACACTTAAAAATGTAAAAATAGGTGTCGGTGTAGAAATTAAAGGCTATTGTATGATTGAAGACGCTATTATTGGCAATAATTGCATTATTGGTCCTTTTGCGCGGATTCGACCAGGGACGAAATTAAAAAGCAGTGTACATATTGGAAACTTTGTAGAAGTTAAAAATAGTCAGATCCAATCTGAAACAAAGATTAATCATCTCAGCTATATTGGAGATGCCATTATTGGCCGAAATGTAAACATTGGCGCCGGAACCATCACATGTAATTACGATGGTGTTAAAAAACATCAAACTATCATTGAAGATGAAGTATTTGTGGGTTCAAATACAGCATTGGTTGCGCCTATTCATGTAGGGAAAGGCGCAACTATAGGAGCAGGCTCTACCTTAAATAAAGCGATTCCAGCTGAAAAGCTAACACTTAATCGTGCAGAGGCACGAACACTAACGTGGAAACGCCCTAAAAAAAGCCAAAATTAATGCGTTGGTCTTTGATCAATTGGGTTGGTTGTTTGTTGTGAAGTTGAGGGGCCAGATTGAAAAAAAGAGGTACTCGTAGTATTACTGCCTATTCTAGTAGCAGGAGGGGGTGAGTTATTGGTTTGGTTGCGCCTTGTCTCTGCTAACTGGGTTTCAAGAGCGTTCGTTTGTTCTTTAAGCTCTGAAATAAGCCTTTCTAATTCATGAATCTTCGCTGTTTTATTGATTAATGTTTGATCTAATGTAAGCAGTATTCGGTATAAGTTATTATAATCCTGATGAAGGTTACTCAGGTTGTGAATCTGCGAGCTTATTTCTCTACGTAGCCTTGCATTTTCCTCAAGTAGCGTTAGCGTTTGATGAAATAGTTCGTTAAACTGTTGAATTAAGAGATGGTTGCTCTGTATCATCTCTTCGAGGCTACTAATTATCTCCTGTTGATTGACATAGTAATTTTGAAACATGGCACTCTCCTGCGCGAAGCTATAGTTTAAATAAATAATATAGCTGTACTTATCTAATTTTCCATAAAATATCTTTTAGGGATTGTTGAAAAAGGGATTGTTGAAAAATAGCGTTGTATAAACTTAAAAGTTCAAAAAGAATAAGGACAAAAAATTAGGATCTACCGATGTCATTAGGTTTATTTGTGCAAACTTAGTAAATAAAGGACATTCTTATCGCAAGTTTCTGCAATTGCTCGATTTTGAGGGGTTAACTAAGCCTTTATTAGCGCTAGAAAATACCGAGGTAGGTCGGTGTGGCTATGTCCTATCCAAAGGATTCTGGATCTTATTATTACAGTACATAGAAGCTTTAAGTGATCGAGAATTCGAAGGTTATTTACAAGAAAATTTAGCAGCTAAATTATTTTGTGATTTTTCATTAGAGTCACCTACGCCAAATTTTAGCTATTTCAGTAAATTACGCACTAAGATAGGAACAAAACGCTTAGCGGACTTGTTTAATGAAGTCAGAGAGTCACTTAAAAAACAACTGTAGCTTAATTTTTCAACACGCCTTTTAGTCAACTACCCCTGCGTAAGCTGAGTTACTAGTAAAGGTATAAGCCTAGAAGAAAAACTAAAAGTAAATTATTGGGCTGAGTAAAAAAACTTACTGACTTTAAAGAAAAATTAGCCAAAATATGTATATAAAAAATTTTTAACGTTACTGCTAACCTATTAACTTAGATCTGTAACTTAAGGCCTCCATAAGATGGGGAGATGTAATTTTTTCAGAATCAGCAAGATCTGCAATCGTTCGTGCTACGCGTAAAATACGGTGATAAGCCCGTGCGGAGAGTTGAAATTTTTCAAAAGCCTTTTCTAATAGTGCTTGATCTTTTTTGGAAAGTTTACAATTAATTTCTAATATTTCTCCTTTTAAACTACAATTTAAGCTGCCGCGGGAGTAGTACTGTTTTTCTCTTGCTTTTTTTACTCGACTACGGATTGTTTTGCTATTTTCTATAGTAGGTTCTTTTAGAAAACAGTTTTTATTTGAAGCATCAACTTCTACTTGTATATCAATACGATCTAAAAAAGGTCCAGATAACTTTCTGTGGTAACGTTGGATGCGTTCGTTGGAGCATTTACAGTGATTAATCGCACTTCCTAAATATCCACAGGGACAAGGATTCATAGCAGCAATCAGTTGAAAGTTTGCAGGAAATTCAGCTTGGCGTGCTGCTCGTGAGATAGTAATAGTGCCTGATTCTAATGGTTCGCGTAAGGACTCTAAAGCATCTCTCTTAAACTCAGGTAATTCATCGAGAAATAAAATACCTTGATGTGCTAAAGAGATTTCACCGGGTTGAGGGGGGCTGCCGCCGCCAACTAATGCAACGTTGGAAGCTGTATGATGTGGTGCGCGGAAAGGTGGTAATTTCCAATTACTTAACTTTAGCTTTTTGCCAGAAACCGACCGAATTGCGGCAATTTCTAATGCTTCTTTGTCGTTTAATATAGGCAGTATACTGATTAAGCGCGTAGCCAACATGGTTTTTCCAGTACCCGGTGGCCCTATAAGTAGCAAACTATGTCTTCCGCTTGCGGCAATTTCCAGCGCACGCTTTGCATGAGTTTGTCCGTATACCTCCGCTAAGTCGGGTGAAATTTCATTTTCAAAAATTTCAAGCTTGGGTTTATAAGGAGACAACAGCTCTCTACCATGTAGATGTGCACAGATTTGTAGAATATTGTTAGCGGGTAAGATAACCGCATTTCGGCTTAAACTAGCTTCTAAAGCATTATCTGTGGGTAAAATAATTTTGTGCTTTGCTTTATGGGCTTCTAAAGCAAAGGGTAAGATTCCAGAAATAGGACGTAGTTCACCAGATAGTGCAAGTTCGCCGACAAATTCGTGGTCGTTAAGTGCATCGTTTGGGATTTGTTTAGAAGCGGCGAGAATTCCTAAGGCAATAGGCAAGTCAAAACGGCTACCTTGTTTCGGTAAGTCAGCAGGAGCAAGACTGATTGTAATTCTCCGCATAGGGAAATCAAGTTGAGAATTGAGCAGTGCGCTACGAACACGATCGCCGCTTTCTTTTACTTCGGTTTCTGCCAAGCCTACAATTGAGAGACGAGGCAAACCATTAGATATATGGGTTTCAACGAAGACACGAGGTGCTTTAATTCCTGCACTTGCGCGAGTCTGTACGATAGCTAATGACATATAGCAGCTCCTTGTCGCTATTATTTTGGCTGATATCGTTTTATTGTAAGCCCAATTATACTTAAAAGAGCACTATTTGCTCTTTTTTTTGGATTTTGACTTAGGCAAGTATTTTTCCAGTTCGGTAATATTTTTTCCTAAACGATTTATTTTAGCACGAGTTTTTTCTAAAACGCCTTTTTGAACATCAAATTCTTCACGCGTTACTAAATTAAGTTTAGAAAATACACTTTGTAATACAACGCGGAAATTTTTGTCTAGCTCTTTCTTAAATTTTTTTGCTTCAGGTGGGAGTTTATCACTGAATTGCTTCGCCACATCATTAATAAAATTCATATCAAACATAAAATATTCCTCTTTAAAGTTATTAGTTTAACTCAAGTAGTTTAGGATAGCATCCCCAACGGGATACACGGAAAAATTTTTTCTAATGCATTTTTTAGTGAAGTTTGTTTACTTGTAATAATGAAAGTTAGCTTTTTTTCAAGATTAGTTAAAGGATCATTATTTTTCTTTTGCTGAGTTAAAATAGTTAAATCCGCTTCAGAAACACTTACGCTATTTAACCTTTTTTTTATTCGTTGTTGTATTTCAGAATCATTTTCTTTGCAATGTAATATATAAAAAGGTACTTTTAGTCGATTTGCGAGTTTATAAAAAGAATCTCGTTGTGAATGCTTAAGAAAGGCGGCATCAACAATCACAGTAAAGTTTGCTTTAATAATTACTTCTGCTAGGGTTTCAAGTTTTTTGTAAGTTTCTTTTGTTGCTTGAGTAGTATAAATTCCGCTATTTAGCCCAGAATTAGAGCTAGTATGTAAAGGTATATGAAAAAGTTGCTTGCGTATAATATCAGAACTTATTTGAATAGCACCACAATAGTTAACGCTGTTTTTTGCTGTAGTTGTTTTTCCAGATCCGGAAAAGCCATGCGTTATAATTAAGCAAGGTTTAGAGGGAAGAGTATAGAGTTCTGCAAGTTTAATAAAATTATAATATTCCTTTTGTATTTTTTTATGTTCTTTATCACTTAGTCCAGGCTGTTCCAAGCGAAATAAAGCTATTTTGGCACGAACAATAGCACGATAAACCAAATAATAAGGTAACAATGCAAGACCTTGATAGTCCCCTGTGGAATGAAGATAGGTGTTAACGAGTTGATTAGCAAAGCCTATTTTTTTTTTTTCTGTTAAATCCATCATCAGAAAAGCAAGATCCGCGATCACATCAGTCCATCTTAGGTCTTCATTGAATTCTAGACGATCAAAAAGTAGGGGTTTGTTGTTATAGAGGATAATATTTGCTAAATGCAGATCACCATGGCAATCGCGAATAAAGCCTTGTTTTTTTCGTTCTTTTAGTAATGTATGATGTTGTTGAAATTGCCTGTTGGTCCATATTTCTAAGCGCTCTAATTGGTTGATATCGGTTGGGTTAGAGAGTAAAGGTACTATTTGTTCAAAATTTTGTATGGCTGGCGCATGTATTTCACTGGGAAGGCCAAAACGGGAGTTTTGGGCCGCTACGGGTGTTTTTTTATGAAAATCTGCTATTAATTCACCGAGTTGGTCAATGATGTTTTCTGTCAAATGACCTTGTTTTAAGAGGGTGCTTAATAAGTTTTCTTGTGGGAATTCGCACATTTTAATTGCATATTCTAAAATAGGCCCTGTGCCGTTAATTTGTGGTTGTGCAATTGTTCCAGTAATCGGCACGATAGCTAGATAAATTTCTGATGCAAATTGCTGGCCTAATCGTAATTCTTCTTCACAATAATACTTCCTTTTTTCTAACGTAGAAAAATCTAAAAACTCAAAATTAACCGGTTTTTTTATCTTATAAGCATATTTTCCGGTTAAAATTACCCAAGAAACATGGGTTTCAATAAAGCTTAAGTTAGGTGCAGGATGGTCGTAAAGCTCTCTGAAGAGTAGATTTTTTATCAAGGAATAAGTAGACATAATTCAATAATTTTGGGCGGCCTGGTATTGATTGCGTAAAGAAGAACTATAACGTAAGTTGTTATTTGTTGTAAGGGTGATAAGTGCTTTTATTTTTTTAAATAAGGTCGTGGTAATGAATTTGCGGGCTAAAAAACGAGTTCAAACATTGTTATTTGAGGCTGGAATAGTGCTTAACGGTAAAAAGCTATCAGATATTCGGGTGTTTAACGAAAAAATTTATGCTGCTGTTTTAAAAGACCCTATTTTAGGTCTGGGTGAAACTTATGTGGCGAGCTGGTGGGATAGTGAGCGCTTAGACGAATTTTTTTATTGTTTATTGCGAGCGAATTTGGCAGGGAAAATTAAAAAAGATAGGCATTTTCTCTATTATATATTGAGGTCTAAACTTCGATCTATTTTCCTGAGTGGATGGAATCTGCAAGGTAAATCACTAGCTTTTGAAGAGGTAGACGACCTTATGACAAAGGTAATGCCTTATACCAAGCAATGTTAGATAAAGAGCTAACATATAGTTGTGCCTATTGGAAAAAGTGTTCAAATCAACAGATTGACAAAGCGCGCGAAAATTTTTTTGTAATGGAAGACGGACATAATTTTGGTGCTTATTACGACCAAACATTAATGGCTTGGTATGCTAATTTTACAAGAAACTGGGATTCTTTGAGAGAATACTATGACGAAGCTTTTTATCGAATGTGGAAATATTATCTATTGGCATGTGCAGGTGCTTTTAGGGCGCGTGATCTTCAGCTTTGGTAGATTGTTTTTTCTAAAGGAGGAATCGTCAATGGATATAACTCTATTCGTTAAATAAGCCGGATGTGAATTTGCAAACTTCAAGTTTTTTCTTTTCGCGATGGGGATTTAAACAAGGAGAGGTGTGGTACTCCTCTTGTAGGGTGGCGCATAACTAAGCTTTGCTCGCCATGTAATCGGATATACGTTTGCTGTGAGTTTGAAAATTTAGCAGCTTCAAGTACATATAAATTACTATTATTGTTTTAGCTGCAAGCCATCTAGATCTACGCTATTCTCTTTTTTATTGGCACTTTTAGTTAGCATTTGTAATCACAATAAATAAAAAGGAGTAGAATGATTTAATCACGGTTTACCCTCTATTATTTTTATGAAACAATGTAAGCCTAAATTATGTGGAGAGAAGCGTGTGAGTGTGATTGATGAAAAAGGCTTTCGTGAAGGGGTAGGGATTATTATTTCTAATAATTGTGGCCAAGTGCTTTGGGCGCGTCGTATTGGGCAGCATGCTTGGCAATTTCCTCAAGGCGGATTGCAGCCTGGAGAGACATCTGAACAAGCCCTATTTAGAGAACTCTATGAAGAGCTAGGGCTTCAGGACTCCGATGTGGAATTACTCGGAGGGACTAAAAATTGTTTGTATTATTGGCTACCTACCCATTTTCAACGGTCACATGTTCAACCCTTATGTATCGGACAGAAGCAAACATGGTTTTTGTTACGTTTAATAGGGGATACTGAAAAAATTTGTTTTAATGTTACTCGTTCACCTGAATTTGATCGTTGGCGTTGGGTATCCTACTGGTATCCTATAAAGCATGTTATAACCTTTAAACGGCATGTTTATCGCCGTGCATTAGAAGAGTTATCCACCCTGCTTCCTTTGGATATTGTACAGCTAAAAAGGGAACATAAGGCAGCTAACAGCTCGACGTTGGTAGAAAAAGTCGAATAAACAAAAGTAATTATTTAAGTTAGATTTTTAGTGGGAAAGATAAATACTCGCTTGCGTGCAAAGTGTTATTTGTGTCATTCAAGTAGTGGTCTGCTATGTAAAATTTCAACATAGTAAAAGTAGTTAATTAACTCTCAATTAGACAGATCATAATGAAAACAAAAAAAGACAAGGATTTGCCGAGCAATAGCAAGACGTTCTACCTATTATAACCTCCTTTTTACGGTTTAAAGCATAAATTGTTAGGTGTTCGCCTATGTTGAAGGTACTTCGTCGTATTGTTCAGGAAGTTAGTAGTGCGCAGCGCTTTGAACAAGCGTTACAAATACTAGTAAGTCGTGTTCGCGAAGCGTTGCATACTCAGTCCTGTACAGTTTTTTTGTTAGATGATAAAAAAAACTATGTTTTGTTGGCAACAGATGGTCTTAACCCCCAGTCTGTTGGCAAGGTGCGTTTGACGTTCGATCAAGGCTTAGTGGGATTAGTGGGTAGGACTAGAGAGTTAATCAATATTGAAAACGCTCCAGAACATGACAATTTTTTCTATGTTTCTGGTGTGGGGGAAGAACGCTATAAAGCTTTATTAGGGGTTCCTATTGTTCACAATCGTGCTTTATTAGGCGTACTCATTGTGCAACAAGAAGAAAAGCGTTGTTTTGATGAAGCAGAAGAAGCCTTTTTGGTGACGATGGCAGCGCAGTTAGGTGGCGTGTTGGCGCATGCAGAAGCGACAGGAGAAATCTCTTTTAAGGAAGATAATAAACAAGCTCAGGAGGATATTACTTTTCAAGGGATTGCGAGTGCGCCAGGCATCGCATTTGGTCAAGTCGTTGTTGCCTATCCATTTGCTGATTTGGAAGCCGTTCCTCATAAGCAAGCTGAAGATATAGCTGCAGAAATAGTTCAGTTAAAAAAGGCTTTTAAATCTGCGCGTAATGACATACACCGGTTAAAAAAACATATGGTGTCAGTATTGCCTGAGGAAGAGCAAGCTTTATTCGACGTATATTTAACAATTTTAGACAAAGCAAGTTTAGAAAAAGAGGTGATTAAAGTAGTTCAAGAATCTCAGCAATGGTCTCAGGCAGCTTTACAAATAGTGATAGATTCGCATGTTCATCATTTTGAAAAGGTGGATGATGACTATTTACGCGAAAGAGCGGCTGATTTACGCGACCTGGGTCGTCGTATATTAATGCATTTACAAAACAATGGGCAACTTACGCCCGTCGTCTATCCTGAAAAGACTATTTTAGTAGGAGAAGAAGTATCTCCATCTGCATTGGCAGAAGTTCCTGATGGAAAATTAGTGGGAATTGTTTCTGTAAAAGGTTCTAGCCATTCTCATTTATCGATACTTGCGCGTTCATTGGGAATTCCTGCGATTACAGGGGTAGAAAATTTACCCGTTAATCAGTTAGAGGCGCAAACCCTGATTGTAGATGGTTCTCAAGGGCGGCTTATAGTGAGTCCTTCGCTGCGCGTAAAGCAAAATTTTATTGAATTAATTGAGCAGCAACGTGAAATTTCTGACAGTTTAGAGACATTACGTAACTTGCCGGCTGAAACACTCGATGGGCATAGCATTGAACTTTGTGTAAATACTGGATTGATGGCCGATGCTAATCTTTCTTTAACAGCAGGTGCCGAAGGTATTGGCTTATATCGTACAGAAATGCCTTTTTTAATTCGAGATTGTTTTCCTGCAGAAGATGAACAATACGGGCTATATCGTCAGTTATTAGCGGCCTTTTATCCACGTCCTGTCGTCATGCGAACGCTAGATATAGGGGGAGATAAAGCCTTACCTTATTTTCCTATTAAAGAAGATAATCCATTTTTGGGTTGGCGGGGAATACGCGTTACGCTCGATCATCCAGAAATTTTTTTAATACAAATTCGGGCAATGTTACGTGCTAATCGAGAGTTTAATAATCTTCGCATCATGTTACCTATGATTAGTTGTGTTTCAGAAGCCGATCATGCTTTGCGCTTGATTGATCAAGCTTATGAAAAAGTACTCAGCGAAGACGCTAGTGCAGGTAAACCTCCAATTGGAATTATGATAGAAGTGCCCTCTGCAATTTATCAGGCACATGCTCTAGCAAAGCGCGTTGATTTTTTATCGGTGGGTAGTAATGATTTAACACAATATATGTTAGCGGTAGATCGTAATAATCCACGCGTTGCGAATCTCTATGATCCTTTTCAGCCTTCTGTTTTACAGGCACTTATTCAGGTAGTACAAGCAGCTAAGCAAGCGCAAAAGCCAGTCAGTATTTGTGGAGAAATGGCAAGTGATCCTTTGGCTATTCCTCTCTTGCTTGCAATGGGTTTTGACGCATTAAGTATGAATTCTTTTTCAATTCTTCGTATAAAATCTATAATCCGTAATATTAGTTTCGAACAAACTAAAAATTTATTAAAAGAAGTTTTAAAAATAGATAATGCTAAAGGGATAAGAGCTTATTTAAAAGCCGCATTGTCTAACTTAAAGTTAAAAACACTGATATCCGTCGTAGAATAATTTTTATGAATTTATATCAAAAATATCAAACTAGTTTTAATCACTATCCTATCCATTTTCCCAAATATATATCGCGTCCTGAAAATTATGCTGGATTAGAAACGAAAGGATCAGACTGTATTGTTCGTGGTTTAGGTGGTAGCTACGGTGACGCGGCTTTAAATGAAAATGGACGCGTTATTTTAATAGAACGTTTAGATCGCTTTCTTGAATTTAATGAAGAAAAGGGGATTATTTGTGTCGAAGCAGGTATTAGTTTAGGGAAGATACTTGAACTTATTGTTGCACGAGGTTGGTTTTTACCGGTGACGCCAGGAACGAGTAAAGTATCGTTAGGTGGTTGTATTGCCGCAGATGTTCATGGGAAAAATCATCATCATGTGGGCTCTATTGGACAACACGTTTTAGCATTGCAGATAATAACAGCGAAGGGTGAAAAGGTACTGTGTTCGCCAGAAATTATGCCAGATTTATTTTGGGCAACAATAGGAGGTATGGGGTTAACAGGAATCATTGGTACAGTAACATTGAAGCTTAGACCTATTAAAACGGCTTATATGCTTGTACAGCATCAAATTGCTGAAAATTTAGAAGAAACCTTCAATTGCCTTTCCCAGGAAAATTCGGCGGCTGAATATGAGGTGGCGTGGTTAGATGGTTTAAATTTGTCCTTAGGGCGCGGCATTATTGTGAGCGCACGCCATGCTGATCTAGCCGCATTGTCGTCATCGCAGCAATCCGAGCCTTTGGTATCGCCTGCGCATAAAATTTATAAGCTTCCTTTTTATTTGCCTAATGGTTTGCTTCGCCCAATGCTTATTAAAGCTTTTAATAAACGTTATTACCAGCGGCTATCCAACAAAAAATATCCCTTTATATTGCCTTATAGCGATTATTTTTACCCCTTGGATCGCATCACACATTGGCCGCGATTATACGGTAGGCGCGGCTTTATTCAGTATCAATGTGTCATACCCACTGAATCGGCTTATGGAGTTATCAAACAGATATTGGAAACTTTAAATACTCAAAACCATCACGTCTATCTTGCTGTTTTAAAGCGATTTGGTAAGGAAAATTTAGCGCCGTTGTCTTTTCCTTTATCCGGATTTACTTTGGCATTAGATATTCCTATCACTGATCAAACATTATTTAATTGCCTAGATGATTTGGATACATTAGTTGTTGCTGCAGGCGGGCGAGTTTATTTAGCAAAAGATGCACGCTTAAAACCAGAAATATTTCGTGCTATGTATCCACGCTATCAAGCCTGGTTAGCAGTTAAAAAGGCTTGGGATTCGGAAAATAAATTTAACTCTAGTTTAGCAAGACGATTAGAAATTACTGCATGAAGTTATAAACATTAAAAATTTATGTATTATTCGCGCTTTACGAAACTTTTAAATTCACAGCACGTTGGGTTCCTTATAAATTTCTTTAAAAATTACCGTTATATGTAATTGTAGCGAGCGATCAAACCAAAAGTATACACTTGCAAGGTTATAACCTTATTTAATTCAACTATCCTACGATTATTAGATATTAATATATAAAAAAATACAGGATATTGAATTTACTTTATCTTTCAATAAATATCTTTCATAGTCTATTTATCCAGATTTAATATCCATTAAAAACAAGGAGAATATTATGAAAAGCAACTCTATTCAATATGGCCCATTAGAGGACCTTCGTGGAAAAGGAAAAATAAAAGAATTATTAAATAAAAATGAACAACTAGAAAAAGAAAAAAATAAACTACAAGAAGAGAAAGATGAATGTAAAGTAAAACGTGAAGAGCGGGAAAAAGAAAACAGAGATATTCAAGAAGAGCTTGCTAAATTAAAGAAAGAAAAAGATAAGTTAGAAAAAGAGAAAGATGAATGTAGAGTAAAACGTGAAGAGCGGGAAAAAGAAAACAGAGATATTCAAGAAGAGCTTGCT
>X84_Common_Chiffchaff__coassemble_17_pt1 | contig 32945 bp, 28 predicted proteins | sample X84_Common_Chiffchaff__metabat2_high_PE_001 | metagenome-assembled genome bin X84_Common_Chiffchaff | reverse complement strand
TTAAGAGTTAAGGTTTTATGGGCTTAAGCTGCCCCATTAAATGGGAAAGACCCGCAAAAGTCGCGCAAGGAAATTTAAAAGAGCATTTAAAAATTGTGTAAGGCCTTGATTTTACTGGTGCTGATGAGACGAATCGAACGTCCGACCTACTGATTACGAATCAGTTGCTCTACCGACTAAGCTACATCGGCTTATCTGCAAAAGCACCTGGATCGTAGTCAATTCGAGCTTCATTAGCAATTTGTTTTTTAGCTTACGCATTTCCGCCATATCAACCCTATGCTTATTTCAGATGCCTCTAATTTATAGGCTATAAGCATAGGGTACGAAGTTTATACCTATCCTAGACATATCCAAGATTTGAATAGGAAAAACGGGGAGAATTGCAAGCACTTTTATCAAAATCATCTGTTTTACTCTTATCGACAAATTCTTTTTTGAAGAATTTAAAGAGTTTAGCATTTTTATTTTTTTCAAGTTTTGTAAGGGAGGTTTCTAAAGAAGCTATTTCTTCATTAATATGCTTAAGCTGGTGTTCAGTCTCTCTGACGAATAATTCGTGCTTACGCAACATAACTTCAGTTTGGTTGATTTGCTTTTCCGCTTTAATTCTCCTTCGAACTACATTCATTTCTTGTAAATAAAATCGATTTAATGTGCGCCTATCATCTATCAAAGAAACTCTGGTTTCATCCAGAAGAGATTGCATTTTTTTAAGTTCATTCTCACGCACTATACGGCATTTTTTTTTAGCATCATGCATTTCTTTCATATCGTCATAATTCATATTTATCCTTTTGACTTTATTGAATGAAGCCCCTAAATATTTAATATCTTAATTATATATAGAATAAGACTAGGTTACAATTTGTTTTAAATTAATTGCAAATCCTATATATACCATCCGTAATTAAAAATGCGATTCTTTTTGGTATCTTACAAGCTTTAATTGTGCAACTTGAAAATATAACGGCAAACCTATGGTTTAAACAAGGAAGCCTTGTTAAACTAGGTTAAATTCTGCTAAAAATTTGTTTTAGTTTAGCCTTAGTTTGAGAAACAATTAATCGGGAGATAGTATTACAATGAAGGCAATCGGCAAAAACCAACGAGGACTTACGCTATTGGAACTTATGATTGCCATTGCTATCATTGGTATTCTGGCAGCGATAGCTATTCCTAGTTATCAAAACTATAGTAATCGCGCTAAGTTTTCCGAGGTTGTTCAAGCGACAGCACCTTTTAAATTAGCTGTTACGACCTGTGTCCACGAACACGACAATCTGGCATCCTGTGGTGATCCTGGCCAAAATGGGTTACCAAATAATGTGAAGTCAGAAGATCCCACTAAAGGCTATGTTGCAACGGTAGAAGTAGGTAAAAATGGTCAGATTGTTGCAACTTCTCAGCGGGTTCGAGTGAATAAGATCGATCATTTCACCTATATCCTGACACCTATACACCAACCTGATGGGCAGTTACGCTGGGATATCAGCGGCACTTGTGCGCAGCAGGGTTTATGTAAAGCCGAGTAGCTATCAGTTTGCTATATTGAACAAGCTTCAGGCATGCTATTCTATACGCTTTGCACTTGAATTTTTGGCTGAAGGGTGTGCTGAAGGCCTGAGCGGATAACATGACTGATTATAAAAATACCTTAAATCTTCCCTTTACTAAATTTCCAATGAAGGCAAATCTGGCTAATGCCGAACCTGCCGTTTTAAAACATTGGGAATCCTTGGGCCTTTATGAGCAATTGCGTAAGAAAAAGCAGGGTAAGCCAAAATACCTTCTTCACGATGGCCCTCCTTATGCTAATGGTCATATCCATATCGGTCATGCCGTCAATAAAATTTTAAAAGATATTATTGTAAAAGCAAAAACCTTAAGTGGCTTTGATGCGCCTTATGTACCAGGCTGGGATTGTCATGGTCTGCCCATCGAATTAAACGTTGAGAAAAAATATGGGTCTGTCGGAAATAAACTAACAGCGAAGGCTTTTCGTCAGGCCTGTAGGGAATACGCCCAACAACAGGTATTTATACAGCGTGATGAATTTAAACGTTTAGGTGTCGTAGGGGATTGGGAGCATCCTTACTTAACGATGGATTTCAAATTCGAGGCGAATATTATTCGTGCTTTGGGCAAAATGATTAGTAAAGGGCATCTGCAACAAGGTTTTAAGCCCGTGCATTGGTGTTTTAACTGTAGCTCTGCCTTAGCAGAAGCTGAAGTGGAATATGTGGATAAAGACTCATCGGCAATTGATGTTCGTTTTAGAGTGTTCGACGAAACTGATTTTTTAAATCGATTATCGGCGCAAGGTCATGGTCCCGTCAGTATCCCTATTTGGACAACGACACCCTGGAGTTTGCCTGCCAATGAGGCGGTTGCTTTAAACTCGATCGTTAAATATGTCCTAATCCAAACCGATGCCGAACGTTTGTTAATTGCAGAGCCTTTATTAGAGGCGACTTTGGCACGTTATAAAATAAAAGATTATCAACGTTTAGTCGAAGTTAACGGTAAGCTATTTGAAGGAATTTTATTACAACATCCCTTTTACCATCGTCAAGTGCCAGTGATTTTAGGCGATCATGTCACCACAGAGACAGGAACCGGTGCGGTGCATACGGCACCCGCGCATGGTTTAGAGGATTATTGGTTAGCACAAAAATATAAATTGCCATTGGTAAACCCAGTAGGTGACAACGGTTGTTTTTTACCGGATACGCCTTTGTTTGCCGGCGAACATGTTTTTAAAGTGAATTCACTCTTAATTGCTATGCTAGAAGAAAAAGGGAATCTATTAAGTGAAGCGTCTATACATCATAGTTATCCGCATTGCTGGCGCCATAAAACACCATTAATTTTTCGTGCGACGCCACAATGGTTTATTAGTATGGAGCAACAGGGTTTGCGAGTGGATAGTTTAGCGGCTATTGAACAAGTAGATTGGATTCCAGAATGGGGCCAGGCACGTATCGAAAGTATGATAGAAAAACGACCAGACTGGTGTATTTCGCGACAACGAAGTTGGGGTGTTCCAATTCCTTTGTTTGTCCATCAAACGTCGCGCGAGTTACATCCGAAAAGTTTAGTTTTATTGGAAGAAATTGCGGCGCAAGTTGAAAAGAAAGGCATTGATGCTTGGTATGATTTAAAAAGGGAAGAATTATTAGGGCCTGAGGAAGCAAAGCAATACGAAAAATTAACCGATTGTTTAGATGTATGGTTTGATTCAGGTGTTTCGCACTATGCGGTGTTAATGCAAAATTCTGAACTGGGCTGGCCGGCTGATTTATATTTGGAAGGTTCTGATCAACACCGTGGTTGGTTTCAATCTTCTTTACTAACTGCCGTTGCGATGTTTGGTAAAGCGCCTTATAAAACAGTATTGACGCATGGCTTTACTGTTGATGAAAAAGGCCGAAAAATGTCTAAGTCTTTAGGAAATGTAGTAGCGCCTGATAAAGTTATCCAGCGTTTAGGGGCTGATATTCTGCGATTGTGGGTTTCATCAACGGATTACCGTAAAGAAATAACCGTTTCTGATGAAATTTTAAAGCGTACCGCAGAAGCCTATCGTCGCATTCGTAATACGGTCCGTTTTTTGTTGGCAAATCTACATGATTTTGATCCGGCTACAGATTGTGTTCCTTCGAGCCAGCTTTTATCTTTAGATAGTTGGATTATAGAACGTGCGCATTTTTTGCAGATAGAAATTATCGACGCGTATGAAGACTACCAGTTTCATAGTATTTACCAGAAGTTGCATAACTTTTGCATTAATGATTTAGGTGGTTTTTATTTGGATGTTATAAAGGACCGTCAATATACGTTGCAAAAAGAAAGTGTTCCGCGTCGGTCAGCACAAACTGCACTTTTTTATATTGCTGAAGCCGTTGTTCGTTGGTTAGCGCCGATTTTGAGCTTTACAGCAGAAGATATTTGGCAATACCTTCCTGGCAAGCGGGAAAAGACCGTATTTTTGAATGAATGGTACTTATTGCCACATTCATTTGCGAACGACTCCTTAGAAGCTATTTACCAGCAATGGGATCGACAAGCCTATTGGAATTTATTGATCCAAATACGTAGTGAAGTTAATAAAGCCATTGAAAAACGGCGTATTGCGGGCGAATTAGGTTCTTCCCTAGAAGCTGAAGTTGAGCTTTATGTTAAAGCTAATTCAGAATTATTTAAACTACTTAGTTCGCTGAAAGATGAGCTGCGCTTTGTATTGATTACTTCGGACGTTAAACTTCTAACATTATCCTTTCCTGAGCAAATAGCACGGGTAAAAATAAATGAGGAAGAATTAGGGATAAGTGTTATTTCTACGGTAGGAAGTAAAGTGAAATGCGTACGTTGTTGGCATCGTCGTTCCGATATCGGTCAAGACATAGAGCATCCTATGCTTTGCCAACGTTGCGTTGATAACCTTCCTGGTGGTAAGGGAGAACAACGTTGTTACGCTTAGCTTATTCCCTTTAATGCAATAAATATTATGCTCTATAAAAAAACAAATCAATTAGCTTGGCTTTGGTTAAGCGTGCTGGTTATTACAATTGATCATGTTACTAAAGCCTGGATGAGTGATTGCTTGGCTGCATCCAGCGTTATTCCCGTGTTTCCTTGTTTAAATTTTATTTTGACACACAATTCTGGTGCTGCCTTTAGTTTTTTAGGTTGGGCCAATGGTTGGCAGCGTTGGTTATTTGCTGCTATTAGTTTAGGCGCGAGCATTTACTTAATCCGCCTATTATACAAAGGTGGTCATAATAAATGGATAGGTTGCGCAGTTGCATTGATTATAGGCGGTGCAATAGGCAATCTGTATGATCGTTTAACGCTTGGTTACGTAGTTGATTTTATTGATTTTTGTATTGGTTATTGGCATTTCGCCACCTTTAATTTAGCGGACAGTGCCATTTCAATAGGTGCGGTTATGTGGGTTATCGCTAGTTATAAATCTGGAGAAAAATAAAATGAAGACAGCGATGGCTAAACCGCTAGGGGTGTTTAGTTTAGCGATGATGAATGTCATTGCTGTGGATAGTTTACGCTCCTTGCCTGTTGCTGCGCAGTTTGGTTATTCGCTTATCTTTTTTTATTTATTAGCCGCGATTATATTTTTTATTCCTACAGCGCTTATCACGGCAGAACTTGCAACCGCTTGGCCAAGTACTGGTGGAGCGTATATCTGGATCCGTACTGCCTTTGGCACACGTTGCGGTTGGTTTGCGATTTGGCTACAGTGGATATATAACGTTGTTTGGTATCCGACGATTTTATCGTTTGTTATTGCAGCGATTGCTTATTTATTTAATCCTAATTTAGTTCAGCATAAAGGTTTTGTTCTTGCATTAGTATTAGCTATTTGGTGGCCTGTTACAGGGTTAAGCTGTTTAGGTTTACGGGTTTCCACCTGGCTTAGCAGTGCCGGTGCTTTGATAGGTACTTTGATCCCGATGCTATTTATTATAGTCTTAGCCACCTTTTGGATTAAAGGATCACATCCTCTGGCAATTCATTTTTCTAGTCATGCATTTTTGCCTAATCTAGAAGATTTTAATAATTTTGCATTTTTAACAACGGTTGTTTTTGGTTTGATGGGTTTAGAGATGTCTGCCGTGCATGCCGGCGATGTACGCTACCCGCAGAGAGATTATCCCCGCGCTTTATTTTGGTCAGCCGGATTAATTTTGCTAACACTTATATTAGGCTCTTTATCTATTGCTTTAGTTGTTCCTGTTCAGCAATTAAACATATTATCGGGTTTAACGGATGCTTACGTCCTATTTTTTAAAAATTATCATTTAAGTTTTTTAATTCCAGTCGTTATTGCATTTATTATTATTGGTAGTTTATGCAGCGTATCCACCTGGGTAATAGGTCCTACCCGAGGTTTATTAATTGCTACACTTGAAAGCAAAATTAATGGTTTACGTTGGTTATTAAAAATAAATCGTTTTGGAGCGCCGGTTAATTTATTATTGTTACAAGGATTTTTAGTGTCTTTATTAAGTAGCCTATTTATATTAATTCCTAGCGTAAGTGAAGCTTATTGGCTTTTAAGTGTTATGACAGCGCAATTAGCCGTTTTATTTTATATCCTTTTATTTTTAGCTGCTTTACGTTTACGCTATAAGGAAAGCGGCATAACGCGTGTTTATCGTATTCCAGGTGGGAAATTTGGTATTTGGTTAACGACAAGCCTGGGTTTATTTGCCTGCCTTTCAACATTTTTCCTAGGGTTTTTTCCACCAGCTGGCGTTAAAGTGGGTAGTTTTTTAAAATTCGATATTATTTTATTACTCGGTATTTTATTATTTTGTTTGCCACCGTATATTATAGATCGGCTCCAAAGTTACCATCGAATTAATTAGTAGTCATATGTTAAGCGCATTAGAAATCCATGGTGTTCCTATTGAATGCATAAATCAAGCGGCTTTAGTTTATCATGTTCCAGCAAGATTAATTCTTTCTATTCTAGCCATAGAAAATGGACGAGTTGGGACTGCCTCGGCAAATAAAAATGGGACATTTGATTACGGTCCTATGCAAATTAACTCGATGTGGTTGTCTAAAGTTCGTGCTTACGGCTATACAAAAGAGCAGTTGCGATATGATCCTTGCATTAATGTAGCCGTAGGAACATGGATTCTAAGTCAAAATATTGCAAATGCTAATACTCCCTGGCGTGGTATCGGCGGTTATCATTCGCATACAACACATTTAAATTTTCGTTATCAGAATAAAGTTTCTGAAGTCTATCAATTGCTTTCTCGTTATTTGTCAAACAATACGGTGGGTTGATGTTTCTTCTAGAAAATGTTTAAGTTTTACTTTAGCTTTAGTTCACGTTGTTATTAAATTTCTGTCATCAACCTGACACATTTCTATTTTACTCTAAAATTCGTTGATTTTTTTATTGAGGCTTTGATTTGACGTCAGTTAAGCAACTATTTAAAAGGGTTAAAACAAAATTAAGTAACCTTGATAATGAGCGTTTAGCTATTTCATTCGTTTCCTTAATTGGATTAAGTCTATTGCTTCCTTTATTAATTATTGAACCAGCACTCCTTGAATCAGAATGGTTTTTAGATTTACTGAGTGTTCCTGCAGAATATGCTAGTTTTATAACTAGCGCTGCGTATATCGGCCGTTTGGTGAACATATTAACAGCGCGCTCATTTATAACTAAAAATAAAGAAGAAAAAACCAAAGTTAAAACATTTTTAAGTAAAAAAGTTGTAATGGGGAGGCAAATACTGGTTCGAGAAAAAGAATTGACGCCTGTTGGTATGTTATTGGGAATGATACTAGCCATTATTTGTATTGCTGTACATATGACAGTGCCTTTTTTAAGTATTTTCTCCTATTTTGCCTGTATTCTTTTTATACTGGGCCATGCTTGTTCTTTAGGTGGCTTGTTCAATCGTTTAGGTAGCTCTGTGGATGGAACACGCTTATCTCAGGAAAAAAAGGCAATTTTATTTGGTGCAGTGTTTGGTTGTGTGTTCGCGTTCGGTTTAATAATTGTATTAGCTACCACCGGAACTTTACCCTTAATAGCAGTGGCAGGCATTAGCAAGGTTTTTTTTGATCTTTTTGTTTTGCATAAAACATTGTTTGCGTTTGTTTTTATTTTTAGTTTGACAAGTGTAAGTACGTCTTTTTTTGATTATTTTGCCAAAGCTATTTGTTTTTTTAAATATAAATATCACTTAGGTGTTACAGATATCGCCATTAATGAGCGTCTCGAATCTAGGTATCATGAATATTGTGGCGCTTTTTGGGGAGCAACCGCTGGATGTTTATTAGCAATAGGTATTGTAACAGGATTAATATTGACAAGTGGTCTGATTGCAGCGCCAATGGCAGTAGGCGCTACTATTTTTATTACCGTTATTACTTGCAGCAGTATGCTTTCTGCCCTATTTTCAAGAATAGGTCGGGTTATTGATGCATTTAATCGAATTTCTGGCGAAGAAAAAAAAGATAAAATATTGATTTCAGATGAAAATGAGACGCTAAAAAATAATAGAGGGGTAACCCACTCTAATTCGATAAACGTAAAAAAACTCTATAATAAGACGTTACAAGATTGTTTTTCTTACCCTCAGGTAAAAAAGTTAGAGAATAAGGTAAAAAGTTATTTTAATTCAAATGTGTTAGCTTTGGAAACAGATGCGGTGCCCATAAACAACGATTCCTATCTTCTATGTTCTGAAGGCGATATAGAGATGGCTAAAAAGCTTGGTGAACCTAATAAAGCTTTTGATTCTAGAAAAAACCATGCGGCTTTTTTTCTGCCCGACAAAAAAATTCATGTAAGAGGAGCTAGTTTTGTTAATGTTGCGTGTTCATTAAGCTGACTAAATTTTAGCTAACTCTAAATTTAATTATTCATCAAAAATTACTTCTTTCAGCCCGGCGAAAGAGTTAAAATAACCTAAAATAATGGGCGGAAAATCATTTTATGACGGTTAGCATATTCGATTTATTTTCAATTGGTATTGGGCCTTCTAGCTCACATACCGTAGGTCCCATGAAAGCAGCCTATGAATTTGTTGCTGGTTTGGTTTTGGACTCTGTAGAACGGCTAAAGATCGATCTTTATGGCAGTCTTGCGTTAACAGGCCGTGGACATGGTACAGATATGGCTATTTTAAATGGCCTAGAAGGTGAGCGACCGGATACTGTAATTCCTGAGAAAGTATCTGAACGTACAAAAGCAATTTTAGAAAAACAGCAAATTTTTTTAATGAGAAAAAAATCTATTTTTTTTCATACTGAAACAGATTTATTATTCCATCAAAAAGAATTATTACCTTTACACACGAACGGAATGCGTTTTACTGCCTTTGATAGTGCAGGTAGAGAATTAAAAACCAAAGTTTATTATTCAATAGGAGGCGGTTTTATCGTTACCGAACAGCAGTTCGGTAAATCAACCCAATTTACTTCTCTTCCTTATCCTTTTAGTGATGCGAAAACACTTTTTGAGAATGGTAAGCAATATAACTTAACCATTCCTGAAATCATGCTTGCTAATGAGCAAGCACTGGCGCCAAATAAAAACATACGCGCAGAACTCTTAAAGATTGCCAACATTATGGAAGCCTGTGTGGAAAAAGGTTGTCATACGGAAGGAAGCTTACCCGGTGGATTTCAGGTTAAGCGGCGCGCGCCGGCGCTTTATAAAAAGCTAAAAAATAAAGATACGCCAAAATTACCTAGTTTTGCCGGTTCCTTTTTATGGCCTACGGTTTATGCAATGGCCGTGAACGAGGAAAATGCGGCGGGTGGGCGTATTGTAACGGCCCCTACTAATGGTGCAGCCGGGATTATTCCAGCGGTATTAACTTATTACCGTCGTTTTTATGAGAATGCTAATGAGGAAACACTTACCAATTTTTTATTAGTCGCCGGCGCTATTGCTTTATTATATAAAATTAATGCATCTATATCTGGTGCTGAGGTAGGTTGTCAGGGGGAAGTGGGTGTGGCCTGTTCTATGGCCGCCGGGGCTTTGACAGCTGTGTTAGGAGGCACCTTAGAGCAAATTGAGAATGCAGCAGAGATGGCAATGGAACATCATCTAGGAATGACTTGTGATCCAGTGGGTGGATTAGTGCAAATTCCTTGTATTGAACGCAATGGTGTTGGTGCAGAAAAAGCGATTAAATTAGCCTATTTGGCTTTAATGGAAGATGGCAAAAATAAAAAAGTTTCTTTAGATAAAGTTATTGAAACAATGTTTGCAACGGGAAGAGACATGATGGTTATGTATAAAGAAACTTCTCTGGGTGGCTTGGCAAAATCCTTAGCAGTCAATGTAACGGAATGTTAGAAGTCATTAGGTGCCTAATAGATACCACATTTTGATTTTTATCTTTTTTAACTACATCATTAGTTAAAAAAAATATACTAATGGGGAGATTGTTGAAATAAGGAGCTAGGATGGGTTTTGAAAAATAGATTGGAATCTGGTCGAGTATAATGGTAGGTTTGGTTTCGAATATACTCTACGCAGCAGCTTCTCCTTATCTTGTTAAGCCGCGTTATTTCCATCCTCATCGGTTTTAGTTTGATTTAGGTGTAGGTAAAGCTTACGATTACGCGCGTAGTAATATTTTTTTAGAGTCTTCCAATAGTGCTGTGTTAACGGAACTTAAAAATCGTGGTGTACAGGATATTTTAATTTGCCGTTGTGATGGTCTTACTGGCTTTCCCTCAGCGATCGAAGCCGTGTATCCTCAGGCAAAGATTCAGCTTTGTATTGTGCATTTAATGCGTCAGTTTTTACACTCTGTTAGATGGAAATACCGCAAAGCCGTAGCCGTAAGTAGCCGATTTAAAGAAAATTTACGATGCCAAAACCGTCGATGAGGCGGAAACAGTTTTGACAGATTTTTCCCAAATCTGGGATGGACAATAATACCCGGCCATTAGCCAAATTTGGCTACGTCATTGGGAAAATATTATTCCTTTTTTTGCCTACCCCGCTGACAATGTAATAGAATCACTGAATATGACCTTGAGGAAATTTATAAAGAATAAGCGCGTTTTCCCTCAGATGAGGCTGCTTTTAAACAGATTTATTTAGCCATGCGGATTATTGCTAAAAAATGGACCATGCCTATCCGATATTAGAAACCTGCTTTGGCTCGCTTTACTATCTAATTCGGAGATAGAATTTAAACTAGGGACTATAGCTAATTTACACAAGTTTATTTGCAGACTCTTAAAAAATGTTAACTTACATGCGAATAGCTTTCTATTAAGTGCTCGTTACCTTTTTGCTTAGTTTCGTTTTTTTTATTTCTAATGTAGGGTCCGCATAAAATACACTAATACCGTGGTTTGAATAGCAGAAACACCCAGAACCCATTTTGCTATTTGCGTATTAATAGCCCCCTTTACTTTTTCAATAGTCAGCATTACTTCTCTTCTAATCGCTTCAATTTTTAATTCTAATCCTGATTCTGCTTCCTCCATTGTTAATTCTAGTTTTGATTTTACTTGTTTTAGGCTTAATTCTAATTTTGATTCTACTTTTTTTAGACTTAACTCTAATTTTGATTCTACTTCTTTTAGACTTAACTCTAATTTTGATTCTACTTCTTTTAGACTTAACTCTAATTTTGATTCTACTTCTTTTAGGTTTAACTCTATTTTTTTTAACTTTACTTCAATTTTTTCTTCGGCTTTACAGAGATCTTGTCTAGTAGATGTGTTGTCATCAACAGCTTGAAAAACGAGTTCAACTTGCGCTTCCGCTTGCTGAGAAGGAACACCTGCTTTTTCAAGCTTCTTAGCCCAGCTTAAAGTATCGAATTTCATAACAGTGGCCATAATTTATCCTTATTATTATACGATTTTTTTCCAATCTATTCGGAACTATTTAGATATTATTTAAAATTATTATACAATTTATATTGTATTATAAGGAAGTGCTTTTCTTATATAATTTCTAGTGGATCGACATCAAGTGACCATCGTACGCGGTGCTGGCTGACTAATTTAGGCATTAATTTTGTTAATGGCTTCAGTAACCTATGTAAATCATTACGATATTGCGCCTGTAATAATAAGTGAGCTCGATAATAACCCGCTCGGCGTGGCGATAAAGCGGCGATGGGACCTAATATGGTAATTTTTGTGGGTAGTTGATTGGCCTGTTGTTTGACTTCATTTAAAAAATCAAGTGGATAAGTGGATGTTATTGCTTCCGCTTGGATTAACGCCAAATGTGTATAAGGAGGCAACATGGATGATTGTCTCTCTTGTAATAATTTCTCGCTAAAACTGAGATAGCCGTCATTGACTAACCGTATCAATAAAGGGTGTTCAGGATGATGAGTTTGAATTAATACTTCACCCGGTTTTTCTGCACGGCCGGCACGTCCGGCTACTTGCATAATGAGTTGTCCAGTGCGTTCTAATGCGCGAAAATCAGTACTGAATAAGCCCGCATCGGTTTCTAAAATACCGACAAGAGTTACGTTAGGAAAATGATGTCCTTTTGCTAGCATTTGTGTACCTATTAAAATCTGGCTTTCTCCTTGATGTATGTTTTTTAATAAATCTTCTAAACTTCCTTTTCGTTGCGTGTTATCGCGATCTAAACGTGCTATTCCTACACCTGGAAAATAGTTTTTTAAGGTTTCTTCTAAACGCTGTGTACCTTGACCTAAGACAACGAGTTGTGGTTCTTGACAAGCAGGGCAATGAGAGGGAAGCGGGCAACGGAATCCACAATAATGACATTGTAAATGAGCTGGCGTTTTATGATAGGTTGTTTGTTGATCACAATGCCGACAATTTGCAGTCCAACCGCAGACGTGGCAAATAGTCACTGGTGCAAAGCCACGTCGATTTAAAAATAGCAGTACTTGCCCTTGATTTTTTAGGTGTTGCTCCATACTTTGTAACAACGCTGGCGAAAATCCCTGATCTAATTTTTTCTGGCGCAAATCAATAAAACGAAGTGTAGGTTGAACTGCTGAGCCTGCTCGATTCGGTAATGATAAAAAGTGGTAACGTTGTTGTTTAGCATTAGCTATACTTTCGAGCGAAGGGGTTGCTGACCCTAATATAATAGGAATTTTTTCAAATTTAGCACGCATTAATGCCAGATCCCGTGCATGATAACGTAATCCCTTTTGTTGTTTGAATGAAGAATCGTGTTCTTCATCGATAATAATCAGGCCAGGATAAAGGAGCGGGGTAAATAAAGCAGAGCGCGTACCTATAATAATACTTGCCTGGCCTGATTTGGCTAATTGCCAATGCCCTAAACGTTGTTTATCAGTAAGTCCCGAATGAAATAATGCGAGTGGAACTGAAAATCTTTTTTGAAAACGCGCTAGCATTTGTGGCGTTAGACCAATTTCAGGGATTAAGACAATCACTTGTTTTTTTCTCTGCAGTACGGCCTCAATAACTTCAAGATAAACTTCTGTTTTCCCACTTCCGGTGACGCCATGAAGTAAAAAAGGTTTAAATTGTCCAAGTGACTGCGTTACCGTGTCTATGGCGGTTTGTTGATGTGTATTCAACGTGATGACGGGGTCTGAAATCCTATCGTTATCATTAATTTCTGGTAGGGATGTTTTAGAAATCGAACGTGTTTTTCCTTTTTTTTGCTTTCTTAATAAAGCAGGTAGCGCGTTTGCAAAAACTTCACCGAGGGGATAATGATAATAATGGCTTGTCCATTCGAGTAAACGCAATACGGTGTCTGGTAAAAGTGGGGCCTCATCGAGAATAGCCGTAGCCGTTTTCAATTGTGATTGAGGTAACAGAGAGGTTTCACTAACCTCCACTAAAAAACCTATTTTTTCGTATTTGCCAAAGGGTACCAATATGCGTAGTCCTTTTTTTAACCGATCAGCAGGAAAGTCTGTGGGTGCTAAATAGTCAAAATAATGATTTATTGGCACTGGAAGTGCAATTCTTAGAATAAGTGCCATAGGCTTACTAAAATATTTAATTTCGTCTACACTGTATTTTTAAAAAAGTAGTATTGAAAGCTATAAAGGGGTTACTGCAAGCAACTTTATAAGGAAGGTAATGTTTTATACCATACAATATAACAGACAAACGCAAAGTTTAGAGTTTAGACATAAAGAAACTTTAGGCCCTAGTAGGTTCAGGTTAAACAGTCTATTTCATAATTTTGGATATAGTTTAGCTAATATTGTTAGGGGAGTGCGTAGGACGATTCAGTATTCTGAGCGTCTAACGAACATAAACTTCAATGCTATCCAATATTACAACGATATTCAATATAACGAACTTATTACGGATATCGTATTTTTACATGGAATATATCGAGATTATCATCATCATCACCCAGGTTTTATCAATGAGCAAAGATTTTTACAATGGCGAGATGCTATCCAAAATGTAAACAAGACGGCTATTTTAAAATCGCTTTATTCAGATAACAAAATATCTCGGGCTTACTTCTTTAGATATGCATTGAATCATCCTGCTTCTCTTCGAAACCTGGTTATATATAATCTATTCATTAACAACACTTTAGGCGATACTGGTCAAGCTCAAGCTGAAAAAATTGATAAATTACCGCTACCGGCTTCTATAAAAGTAGATCTAAAGCTTGGGTTGATTCTCAGCATGTGATCGAATTAGCTTATTATCTGTTGAAGTGCTTGCCAGACTGTTTCAATAGGTATTTCTAGCTTGTCTTTTTGAGTTGACTGTAAATGGATTTGGGATGGCCCCATAGTGCCTATCAATTTAGGGTCCGTAGGTCCATATAAAGTGATAGCAGGTGTTCCTAAAGCGGCCGCTAAATGACTCAATCCGGTGTCAACACACACAGCGGCTTTGGCTTGTAGTAATAGGTTTGCTAACTCACTTAAACTGAGATGTGGTAGTACGCTTACGTTCGCATGCTTATTAGCAATACGCATTCCGCGTTCTTTTTCAGCTTGATTACCCCAGGGAATGAAAACAAATATTTCTTGTTGCGCTGTTCTTTCCAATAATGAAGACCAGGAAGTTTCTGGCCAACATTTAGCTGCCCAACTTGCATTGGGTATAAATACCAGGTAATTCGGTGGTAGATCGAGTTTTGTTGGGGTTAAATGATCACGGGCTATGCCGCCATAGCAGGGTGGAATTTTTTCTAACGGGTATCCTAATGCCTTAGCAAATAATTGGCGTAAACGGTCAATGGCATGTTGTTTTTGCGGTATAAAAAATTTTTCTTGATAGGCCAAATCAGCAAAAGTTTCTCTTACCGAATTTTTATCCATACCTAAACGAGAACCACGGCTCAAACGCGTTGTCACCGCACTTTTAATGGAACCTTGCGCATCAATGACTTTATCATATTGCTGTAAACGTAACTGCTTATAAAATTGCTGGACTTCCTCTTGCTTTAAAGCATGCCAAGGTCGCTTTCGCCAACGACGTAGAGCAATGGGAATAACACGATTAACATTTTTATGCCAAGCAGGGATTTCAATAAAAGCCTCTTCGGCAACCCAGTCAAATTGAATGCCAGGCAATGCATTAGCAGCGTCGCTCACAGCGGGCAATGCATGGATAATATCTCCCATCGAAGACATTTTCACGATTAAAACGCGCATAAATAACGACTACTTTAATAAAACGATCAAGCTAACATAAAGGCAAACCGCTGTTAAGTGACTATATAAATCATTATAGGCACTAAAGGAGCGATATTGACGATGTAATATTCCTTTTCAATGGCGAGTGGTAATACCCTATTGCGAAGTGATTATTACTGCATTAGACTGCCCTTACTTGCTTTGATCTTCGTGACAGAGATAAGGGTTTTCAACAAAAGACTTAATAATGAGGACTTGATCATGCGACAGGTACCTACTTCATGTCACATCCTTCTACAGGAGGATGGACGATGAGCTGCCAGCTATTCACTCAAAAAAAACGCGACCAAGAAAAAATCGTCGTGTTGACATGCTACGACTACACTACGGCAAAAATTCTTAAAGATACTGATGTTGATGCTTTGCTTGTTGGCGATAGTCTAGCGATGACGATGCATGGTTTTAAAGACACCGTGATGGCGACATTAGCAATGATGGAATTGCATACCGCTGCCGTGAGTCGTGGCGCAGGTTCTAAATTTATCGTTAGCGATCTTCCCTTTTTAAGCTACCGTAAATCCTTAAGTAAAAGTGTTTCTGCCGCAGAAACACTGATGCGGGCTGGCGCACAAGCAATTAAATTAGAAGGTGCTGCTGGAAATCTCATATTAATTTCGCACTTAGTAGAATCTGGAATTCCGGTAATGGGGCATCTGGGTTTAACACCGCAATTTATTCATGTTTTAGGTGGTTACAAGGTCCAAGGAAAAACCATAGCTGCTGCTGAGCAATTAAAACAAGATGCGCTTGCTTTACAAAAAGCAGGTTGTTTTGCCGTGGTATTAGAATGTATTCCAACACTACTTGCTAAAGAAATTACGCAAGCCTTAGAAATAGCGACAATTGGTATTGGTGCGGGCGCGGATACCGACGGTCAAGTATTAGTGCTACAGGATTTGCTAGGATTAAATTTGGATTTCAAACCTAAATTTGTCAAACATTTTTTAAGCGGTAATAAAATATTGAGCGAAAGTGTTAGTCAGTATGTGCAATCCGTAAAACAAAAAGAATTTCCTGCGTATGAACATTGTTACTAGTATTGCCGAATGGCAAATCATACGGAAAAAAATACAGCATAAAAGCATCGGTTTTGTGCATACCATGGGTCATTTACACCGAGGCCATCTAAGTCTTTGTGCAAATGCACAAGCAGAAAATGATATCACGGTGGTGGCTATTTTTATTAATCCAACACAATTTAATCAAAACGAAGATTTTGCTGGTTATCCACGCACCCTGGAAGAAGATAAAGCTTTGCTTATCAAGCAGAAAGTGAATTACTTGTTGCTATTTGATCAACACACTATTTATCCAGATGATTATCAAATACAGGTGCATGATGTTTCCGAATTAAGTCAATTACTCGAAGGGAGCTTTCGTCCCGGTCATTTTACAGGGATGTTGACTGCGGTCTTAAAATTTTTAAATATCGTTAAGCCAACGCGTTCCTATTATGGCGAAAAAGATTACCAGCAATTATTGCTAATTAAAAAAATGGCTCAAGTACTGTTTTTAGATACAGAAATTATCGGTTGTCCCACGGTGCGTGCTGAAGATGGTTTGGCGTTAAGCTCTAGAAACTCACGTTTAACGTCAGAACAACGCGAAAAAGTCAGCTGTTTTCCAGCAATGCTACAGAAAGCAGCAAGTCCAGAAGCTGTAGTAAACGAATTGGAAGCGTTAGGTTTTAAAGTGGATTATGTCGCCGATCTTTGGGATCGGCGCTTGGCTGCAGTGTGGTTAGCAAATATTAGGCTTATTGATAATAAACTGAAAATTTAATAATAAATTAGCGTTTATATTGGACGTAGTTTAATTAACGATAATTCAAATTTTTTATCATCGTTTTGAATAGTATTTGTAAAAAATAAATAGATTTCATCACCAATAGTTATAGCGCTTCCTTGTAAATTAGGGTCGGTATTTTCTAGCTGAACCTTGTCGTCGATAACATTTTTTTTCCAATTATTGCCTAAGTAATCATAGCAATAATAGAATTTTTCTTTCTCATAGACTTTTTCAAACTGTTTAATGAAGAAAATATAGATTTTATTTTCCAATACGCAAGAAGTAATATTATCGGTATTACTTATTTCACCTATTTGTGACGTAAAAGGGGCAAAGACTATATTGTTTATCGGATCTAATATTTCAACAGAAGAATAGTTTTCTTCTGAATCTAGTGAGCCTCCTAAAATATATACTTTATCTTGTATTAAATGAATAAGCGGTTTTTTCCTTTTATTAATTAATTTAAAAGATAAGTTTTTCTTTTCCTGGTCTGCTTTCTTGTTATATTCAATAGTATCTAGATGCTCATTAAGTCCAGCAAGTGCGTAAACATAGCCATTGAAATAAAAAATAGTTCCGGGCGAAAATGTAATCGTTAAATAGGATTTTGAGTCAGTAACGCCAGTACTATCTACATCTTTTACTTTAAATTCATGTACTTGAAAGTTATTGTTAGTATGAACACAAACTAAAAAGTTAATTTTTTTGTTAGATTTATTGATTGGATAAGCATTGCAAAGTAAATAATTAAAAAACGTATAATTATCAATTTTTTCATTCGGACCTGTGTCAAGAGAATAAAAAAAAGAGATTATTTTATTTATCCCTACTTTTTTCGGAACTAATAGAACGCATATTTGATTTTTTTCACGTTGAATATAGCTGAGACCAATGATTGAAAAATCTACAATTTTATTTTTTTCCTCTTCAGTCTTTTCCGTTAGGCCAAATTTTTTTGGCGTTGACCAACTATCGCGTAAAGCACTTTTTGGAAAGATATTAGAGTAGTTTAAAGTATCGATAGATAAGGCAAGATTTTTGTTTTTTTTTATGATGTCATTTTCACTAGCGAAACGTACATTACCATAGCGTTGATCGGTTGCTCTGACTAAAGAAAACTCCGGTTTATAGTCTGCGCTATTAATTATGAAGTTTGTCGGGCTATAAGATCCAATATCAACGACAACATCAAGTAGCAGATCGACTTGTGAGGTCATTTTAGCAATTACTTCTTCATTAGCATATCGACCTAATAAAATGCTTTTCTGGTTGTTATCTATAATTAAACCTATTTCCTTAATGTCAAATTCATTCCCACTCGCGGGGAAAATGGCATTAATATGCAATCCTTGTTTTAGTTCACTATCGGCCGCTACCAAACTTGGTTTAACTTGGATTTTTAGATTATGTAATTCTATATCGTCTGGGCTGGCTGCTCTGCCTCCGTCTCCTAATGCAATTATTAAAGAGATGGGTTCATTCGTAGCTTTCAGTAAGCGGTCTTCAAGTATTTTCTTACCCTTTGTGCTTAACACTAATTTAAATACAGATTTTTTTTCTGAGCTGTCCATTTTTTTCCTATATTTTAATATTTCTTGTTCGTGATAGCATGGGCCTTTTATTAAATTTTTTTAATAAAATAATTTAATTATCACCATTATTAGCTAGCACAGAAGTTGGCAGTAATTGTATAAAGTTCTTGTACTGGAATATAAATTAATTCACTTTGAGGTCTGCTATAGTATTTAATCTGTGGCCCTAGCTTAAATGCTTTTTGTGCATTCCTGTCAACAGGAATACCTAAGTTTTTTGATCTCTCATATTTGTCGAGTGTATTTTTCAGAGCTTGTTGAAGACTATCAATTTTATTTGGTAGTTTCGATAGAGCACGGTCAGTTAGCTCATCTAGCTCATTTTTTTTATTCAGTGTAGTAATTAACTCTTTTAAACCAAAGTTAATATCGTCCCACGCTCGCTTTATTGCTTGAGCAACTTCTGCAGATTTTAGAGATAGAGTGTATAGATTAGGTATTTGTATGCACATAGAATTAAGTAGAGGAGCTTGCTCATTTAGTTTAAATAGATCAGAGTTAAGCTGAGTAATCTCTGTTTTTTTTCGTTCTAATTCGTCCTCTAAGTTTTTTATCACTGAGTTGGTAGCAGATTTTTTCCCTAATAAAATCGCCATAGCAATTGCTCCGCCGAGGTTGATTACAGGGATTGCACATGCAATACCAGCTTTGCTAATATCGCTGTTTATTACTTCTATTTCAAGATTTTTTTTTCTAATTTTTGTAGTTAGTTCTGTTATTCTAGTTTGTACTTCTTTAATTTTTTCTTTTTTTTCAGTAATTTTATTATTATTATCTTTTATTATAGCAGGAATTTTTTTTTCTATATCTTGAAAATTTTGAGAATCAATGGCAATTAATTCTCTGAACTTATCCACATGAGTATTTGTGTCGTTTATAGTCTTCTGATGTTGTTTTAGATTGTCTTCGTATTCCTTTGTTATTTCTTTGATTTCATTTAACTTGCTTGGGGTTTTGTTTTCTCGATAAGCATTTAATTCTGTTTTCAGATCTTCTAAAGTGGTCTCTGTTAAAAACACTGATTTAATTGCTAAAAATGTATTTCCAAAAGGCGTTTCAATATTTGTCATCCAATAATTTATTGTCTCTATCGCTTTTTCCCCATACTTTTTAATATCGCTATTAATTATTTTTTTAAAAGGCATTAATCGTATAATATTATTATAGACGGATATATGTTCATAACCATTTAAGGAATTTATAAGATCAATATCGAGAGTTTCTGGTGTGATATTGTATATATTAATTTTTTCTGCTAAGTCATTCATCTGTTTTTTTCTCCACTAGTTGTATAAACCTTTAGTATAGTTTTTTAGAGTATGTATAGTGTTATTCATTGATTCTGTTAAATACCTGATGCAATTTATTGCAGATTGAATAGCTGGTTTATTGCTAGAAGAAATATTTTTAAATTTATTTAGATTTTTTAAACTATTATAGTAATCTTCAATTGATTTAAAGTTATTTAAAATGCCATCGATTCCACTCTGAATATTTTCAAGGGATAGAGTTACAGTCTTTAAAATATCAAAATTATTTTTATATTCTAAGTATTTTTTTGTGTAATCATCTAGACTAGTATTTATGTTGGTTTCTAAGTTGTTTATTTCTTTTTCTTCCATGTCTGTTGTACAGCAGTTTAGAATTTCATTAGATAGATTAATATTTTCTATTAATCCCTCATTAAATGAGGTAATCACACTTTGTGATAGCTCTACTATCTCTTGAACAGCGGTGTCTATGGAAGAATTAAGGTCGTCAACAGCTTCATTAAAATTAATAACTTCATGTTCGTTTTTTTCCCCATTAATTATTGTTTCAAGTGATTCTTCCATATCTTTTAAAAAGTCAAGAAAGTTGTTTTTTATGACATTAGCAACATTTTTGAAAGTAGTGCTAATAGGAGCATCTAAGTTATCTAAATATAGCTTACCATATGTTCTAAGGGTATTTTTTTTATTTTCTAGTTCAGCTAGAAAGTTTAGGAGTTGATCTTTATTTTTTTCGTCTGAAAAGTATTCGCTTTGAGCTTTAAAGATAGCTAAATTTAAATCTTTATATCTTTCTAAAATAAAGGCATTGTTCCTTGCTTTTACAATGTTATCGATGACACCATTCATATTAATTATTGAATTTTCTTTTTTCGTCAAGTTTTTTTTATTCATAATAAATCCTTTTATGTAATAATTCTACGCGTTCAATTTATTTGTAAAATATTACTGACCATTTTTTAAACAGTAAATAAAGATCTACATCTTGTTTTTTTATATTTTTTCAAACAATATATTTGTTGGCGTTATTGCCTAAATATTTTTTATGCTATAAGCGTTTATTATTAATAATTTTTTGTTTATAATTCGTTAAGCTATATGAAAAAAATAATTATAAATTAATATCAATAATGATTATGTTTAATTTTTTAATGTAGTTTTATGCTTATTTTTGTAATGACTTATTGAATTTTGTCTATCGGTAAATAAAGTATTCCAGTTTTACTATCCATAGGATAGCTCCTACTTTTGAATAAGTCCCAAAAAGGGTATATCTCAAATGTCTCTTGTATTTTTTTGTCTAAAGGAATTCCTAGCTGGTTTGAACGTTCGTATTTTTTAATGGTCGTTTCAACTTCTTTTTTAGTTCTAGTGAACTTTTTTACTAATTTATTTTTAATATAGTCACTTAAACTATTAAATTTGTTAATATTATTTAACACTTGGGTAAATTCCTCTAAGTTGAAATTGATGTTATCCCAGTTTCTTTTTATAGTTTGAGCTATGTTAGCGGATTGTAAAGATAATGAATATAAACTTTTTATTTGTGTGATTAAAGAGGCAAGTAAAGGAGCTTGTTTATCTAGGTATAATAATTCATCATTGACTTTTTGATAAGTTTCTTTATTTATTTGCAATATATTTTTCAAGTCTTTTATTTTTTCAGTAGAGCTCTTCCCTGCAAAGAAGACGGCTATGGCAGTCTCGCTAACATACTTGAAAGTTGCGCAGGTTATGCCGACTTTTGCAATATTTGATTTTAATGTCTCAATGTAGAGATATTCTTTTCTAAGTTCTTGGTTTGTTTTGGTAATTATCTCTTGTGTCTCATTAAGGACAACCATTTTTTCTTTAATTTTTTCTTTTTTTTGTTTTAGTGTAATATGAAGTTTGTTATTTATCTCTTCAAAGTTTTGGCTATCACCATTGATTTTTTTTCTAAACTCATCGACATGCTTGATCGTAGTATTTACATTTATAATGTAATTTTTTGCTGATATTTTATATTTTTTTATTAGAAAATTTACAATTTTTTTTGCTTCTTGAGACTTGGGATTTTCTAAAAGGTTAATTAGCCTTCTTGGAAGCTGTTCCATATAATTAATTTTGAATAATGATTCAAGTTTTATGAATATATTATTAAAGGGTTGTGAGACATGGGTTTCCCAGTAATTTATGTTAGCTAAAGCTTGTTCTGCATAAGTTCTAGCATTTTTATCATTTATTTTTTTTATGGGAAGAAGCTTTAAGGCTTTGTTGTAAACCGTTATAGTTTCATAACTGACTAGAGATTCTAAAAGAATCTCATTAAAATTTTCTGGTATTAAGTCGATCTCTTTCGTTTCAGAAAACAGCATGGTTTTTCCTAGCCAAAATAATTTATTTCTATTTTTTTATACGATGAGTTGGCCATAAATTTTTTTTAATAAAATTTAAATTTTATTTTTAAGTTATACTTTTTATATACCAAATTTTTGTCAATTATCTTAGTGTTTATTTAGCTATGATATTAGAATTTTTTTAAAATGTAATAAAAAATCAGTATCTTGATATTTTATAAATATAGAAAGGATGAATTGGATCTTTTTTTAAATTTTTAAAAAATTTACTAATTTTTAATATAATCTAATATCAGTTCGTATTGAAAAAAACTCAATATTTTTATAGCATGTAATGCTAAATTTTATATGTATTGGGAATTTTTGTATGAACAATAGTAAATCAGTTACCTGTATGAGATTAAAATTACCAGCAGGGGAAAAACTGGATCTTGAAAAATTAGAACCTGAACAATGCTATTCCATAGAGAGTTTTTTTCATCCACTTAAACCTGGGAAATATACGATTCAAGCAAAATTTACTTATAAAGAAGGCGATCCAAAAATACTAGAAACTAATATCCTCGTTGAACAAAAACTGGAAGTAGCACTTAATGTAGGTAGTGTCATGCTTGCTTATACACTAATGCGTTTAAGCCTAAATGTTAGCTTGGAATAATATTGGATAATTCAGGTATATGCGTTAAAGCGATCGATGACGGTTGATTTTCACAATATTTTTATAGGGTCGAAGTAAGCGAATGACTTTAGCAAGTTGTTTTCTGTTTTTTACTGATAAAGTAAAGTGGATGATGCAATGTTCTCTGTCTCGATTTTCAATCTTGATGTTGTCGATATTGGTGTTTGCTTTTGCGATACGGTTGGTTAGATGGGCGAGAACACCATGTTGATTTAAGGTCTCAATGTGGAGATCGGTTTTATAAAAACCTTCTGTGATTTCTTCCCACTGCAGTGGAAGGGAACGGTCTTTATTTTTATTAAGAAAAGGTATCGCATATTTGCATCGTTGTAGATGTACGGTAATACCATGACCTGCGTTGAGTAAGCCTGTTATTTCATCGCCCGGAATAGGACGGCAGCATTCGGAAAATGTAATTAAACTATTGTCTGCATTTTTTATAAACAAGGGCAGCGGCTGTGTATTACTGTTTTTTGCTGTAGTTTTTAAATTTGCTAACGAAGTGGCGATTAAAAGTGGATGGATATAACCTAAACCAATGGCTTCAAGCAAATCTTCTAATGAAGCATAATGAAACTTGATAAGTGTTTTATTAAGCTGTTTGGGCAGTAGGTGTGTACTATCTTTGGCTATGGGTGTTAGATTGTTATCGAGTAAACGTTGACCCAGTTGAACCGCTTCATTATGTTGTTTTGTTTTAAAGAATTGACGAATATGGCTGCGTGCTCGTCCAGTAGTCACGAAATCTAACCAAGATAAGTCGGGTCGGACCTGGACATCAGTAATGATTTCAACCGTTTGCCCACTTTGTAAAGGTGTACTCAGCGGCGTATATTGTTTATCAATTCTAGCGGCTGTGCAATGATCCCCTATATCGGAATGAATGGCATAAGCAAAATCAATGGCCGTTGCTTTTTGCGGAAGCTCGATGATATCGCCTTTCGGTGTAAAAATATAAATCTCAGTGGGGAAAAGATCAATCTTGACGGTTTCAATAAACTCTAATGGGCTGGGCGTTGTTTTTTGAATATCAAGTAGGCGTTTTAACCATTCGCGTGCACGTAGATGAGGTCTAAGATCATTCTCTTTGTTTTGCTCTAACCAGTAAGTGACGATTCCATGTTCTGCACAATTATCCATGCTAATGGTGCGGATTTGGATATGAACAGAAGTTGTTGGGCCAAATAAGGTTGTGTGCAGCGCTTGGTAACCGTTGGCTTTAGGAAGTGCAATATAATCATGAAAATGATCGGGTAACGGTTTATAAAGATTATGCACAACACCTAGTACACGATAACATGCATCTATACTATGGACAATAATGCAAAAAATAGGGACATCAATAACTTCATTAAAATCCAAATGATTTTCGTGCATTTTTTTATAGATAGGATAAAGATGCTTTTTTTTATGCCAAATGGCAAAAGGGTATAGATGATTTTTTTCTAGTGATGTCTTTATATCGGATTCAATTTTGTTGATTAATACTTTACGTTTGCGCCTCGCTTTTTGTAAGGTAGCTTGTAAAATATGGTAACGCCAGGGATGAAGGTTTAGTAAACATAAATCTTCAAGCTCAATACGTAAGGCATGCATTCCTAAACGTTGTGCGATGGGAGCGTAAATATCTAGCGTTTCTCTGGCAATACGTTGTCTTTTTTCGGGTGGGACAACTGCCAGGGTACGCATGTTGTGCAAGCGATCGGCCAATTTTATGAGAATGATGCGGATATCTTTTGCCATGGCAAGTAGCATTTTACGAAAATTTTCCGCTTGTGCCTCAGCTCGACTTTGAAACTGAATCTGTGTCAGTTTGCTCATCCCATCGACAAGCTCAGCAATTTCCGGACCAAAGATATCGGTTAGAACATTTTTTTCGATAGCCGTGTCTTCGATGACATCATGGAGGATTGCAACAATAAGTGTTTGGGTATCCATGTGCATTTGCGCAAGGATTTTAGCCACGGCAAGTGGGTGTGTAATGTAGGGATCACCACTATGCCGCTGTTGACCCAAATGAGCTTTAGCGGCAAACTGATAAGCGTTGTAAACCCGTTCGATTTGATCGGGCGATAAGTAGGCTTGCAGTTCTTGTTTGAGTTCACTAAACAGACGCATGCACCCCCCCCCCCGATGGATTAGTGACTTGTGGTTTGCTTAGCGCTTTCTGGATTAGATTTTCCCTGTCCTTCAATGAATTTACCATTCGCAATTTCTCTGAGTGCTATAACGGTAGCTTTATCGTTTTCAGGATCGACCATAGCGATACCACCCTTAGCAATCTGTCTTGCGCGTTTTGAGGCTACAATAACTAACTCAAAGTGGTTTTCGACCTTTCTTAAACAATCTTCAACAGTAATACGTGCCATAATGGTTCTCTATTTTATCGATTAAATTAAAGGGATTTTTTAAAAAGCAATGGTTTGGTTGTACCACAAATTACTTAAGCGCGCACTATAACATTAATTAGCGTGCATTAAGGCCGTTGTTACATCTAACATTCTATTAGAAAAACCCCATTCATTATCATACCAAGCCAAGACTTTTATAAAATCGCCGAGCACACGTGTCTGTGTAGCATCTACTGTGGAGGAGGCAGGGTTATGATTGTAGTCAATCGAGACTAAGGGTTCTTCACTGTAATTTAATAGACCTTTTAGCGTAGTTTCTTCGGAAGCTTCTTTTAAAATCTTATTGATTTCTTCAACTGTGGTTTGACGCGCTGCTTGAAAGCTTAAATCGATCAATGAAACATTGATTGTCGGAACACGTATCGCTAGACCGTCTAATTTGCCGTCTAATTCAGGTAAAACTAAGCCAAGAGCGGCAGCTGCTCCCGTTTTTGTTGGAATCATTGATTGGGTTGCAGAGCGTGCGCGATGCATGTCGCTGTGATGTGTGTCTAACAACACTTGATCATTAGTATAGGCATGGATCGTTGTCATCAATCCACGTTTGATACCCAGTTTTTCATGCAATGGCTTTACCAATGGTGCTAAACAATTCGTAGTACAGGATGCATTAGAAACGATGGTGTGATTCGTTTTTAAGGTATGATGATTAACGCCATAGACAATAGTAGCGTCGACATCTTTGCCAGCGGGTGCGGAGATAATTACTTTTTTTGCACCGGCAGTAATATGTTTGCTGGCTTTATCACGTGTGGTAAAGAGGCCAGTGCATTCATGTACAACGTCTACTTTTAAGTCTTTCCAAGGCAGTTTTTCAGGATCACGTTCTGAAACCATTTGTATATGCTGGCCATTAATAACTAAATGGTTACCTTCGATAGCAACTGTACCTGAGAATTTTCCATGCGTAGTGTCATAACGCGTTAAATGGGCGTTTATGTTAATGTCACCCAAATCATTGATTGCTACGATCTCTATGTCGTGCATTTTAGAGGATTCAAATAGGGCTCTTACTATATTGCGTCCAATTCGCCCATAACCATTGATAGCAACCCGCGTTTTCATAGCTATTTTCCCATTATTTTAAGTTTTTAACAGCTCATTGACTGTTTTAATAATATGCTCAGTAGTAATACCTAAAGCAGTAAATACGGTTTGGCCTGGCGCAGATTCGCCAAATCTATCTATACCAATAACCTTTCCTTGGCAACCGACAGTGCGATACCAAAAATCAGTGTTGCCTGCTTCTATTACAATTCGTTTCTTAACAGTTGATGGCAAAATTTCATTTTGATAAGTTGCATCTTGTAAAGCAAATCGGTCAGTCGATGGCATCGACACCACCCGAATTTGTTTACCTTGCTGCGTTAGAAATTGTGCCGCATCAATAGCAAGATTTACTTCAGAACCTGTGGCTATAATAATCACTTCAGGCTGTAGTTGACAATCAAAAATGATATAAGCACCACGCTGAATTGAGGATAGGGTAGACTCTGAATGATTTTGTACAGCTACTGCTTGACGCGTGAGTATTAGACAGGTCGGTCCTTGATGTTCAAGGGCTTGTTGCCAAGCGACAGTCGTTTCAGTTGCATCACAAGGTCGCCATATCGAAAGTTGCGGGATCATACGTAAGCTGTTTATCTGTTCTATGGGCTGATGTGTAGGCCCATCTTCTCCTAAGCCTACTGAATCATGCGTATAAATGAAAATAACTCGTTGTTTCATTAGAGCAGATAGGCGAATAGCATTTCGTGCATAGTCACTAAATACTAAAAAAGTTCCACCATAAGGTATGAACCCACCATGTAATGCGATGCCATTCATCATTGCCGACATCGCAAATTCTCGAACACCGTAGTGAATATAATTTCCTGACGTATTTTCTTGATTTAATACTTTGGAGCCTTTCCAAAAAGTTAGATTAGACTCTGTTAGGTCCGCAGAACCACCTAATAATTCGGGTAAAAGAGGTCCAAAGCTATTTAAGCTATTTTGTGATGCCTTACGCGTTGCAATTTTTTCCGATTTTTTTGCTGTTTGTTTAATAATTTCTTTAGAGCTTTCTCGCCAATTATAGGGAAGTTTGGCATTAATTCTTCGTTGAAACTCCTCGGCAAGCGCTGGATATTTTTTTTGATACTGTTGCCATTTTTTATTCCAGTTTTTTTCTAACACAGCGCCTTTCTCGTGAGCATCCCACGCTTGATAAATAGTTTCAGGAATTTCAAAAGCAGGATAATTCCAATCGAGTGCTTGCTTCGTCGCGCTGACTTCTTTATCACCAAGTGGCGCGCCGTGTGCTTCGTGATTTCCTGCTAAGCGAGGCGCGCCAAACGCAATATGTGTTTTGCAGCAAATTAGGCTGGGTTTGTCTTTAACAAGCTGTGCTTGCGTTATTGCTGTTTTAATTTGTTCTGGATTGTGACCGTCAACGCCAGGAATAACATGCCAGTGATAGGCTAAGAAGCGTTCTGGTGTGTTATCTTTAAACCAACCTGAAACGTTTCCGTCAATTGAAATTTGATTATCATCCCAAAAGGCAATTAATTTTCCTAAACCTAAACAACCGGCTAATGAGGCAGCTTCATGTGAAATTCCTTCCATAAGACAGCCATCACCTAAAAAGACATAGGTGAAATGATCGACGATTTCTTGATCCGGCTGATTAAATTGCGCCGCTAAACATTTTTCTGCAACTGCCATACCCACTGCATTAGCAAACCCTTGTCCTAATGGACCTGTGGTAGTTTCAACACCGGAGGTTAAAGCATATTCGGGATGACCCGGTGTTTTGGAATGTAATTGTCGAAATTGTTTAATGTCATCCATAGAAAGATCATAACCAGTAAGATGAAGTAGTGCGTACTGCAACATTGAACCATGGCCATTGGATAAAATAAAACGATCTCGATTGGACCATTTCGGATTAGCAGGGTTATGGTTTAAGAAATCCTGCCATAAAACGGTTGCAATATCAGCCATGCCCATAGGCATTCCTGGATGTCCTGAGTTAGCTTTTTGTACGGCATCCATGCTTAAAACGCGAATAGCGTCCGCATATTTTTTTTGATAAGGCATAGTAGATCCTAAATTGACGACACACCCTACTTTAGTAAGCTGAAAAATGCATGCGCAATAATAATAGATGCAGCAATGATAACCAAACCTAATAAAATTTTTCCGCCGGCAACTCGATAGGGAAAGGTGAATTGTTGGTTATAACGTCCCGACCAAGCCATAAGTGCTGGAAGTAAAGCTAACAAACTGGCACACCAAATACCAGCGTAATTTAACGCAGACATAAATGCGCCAGGAAAGAATAAAACGATGACTAAAGGAGGGAGAAATGTTAGTAGTGCGGTAATATTATTCCCTTGTTTAGTTTCGTTTAATTTTAATCCATCTTTTAAGAAGTCTGCCAGGCTAAGGCCTACGCCTAAAAATGAAGTGGCAAGGCAAATAGAGGTAAAACCCCAGGTTAATTCGGTGATTATTTTTTTATTTAATAACTCGCTGAGTCTATTGGCTAACTCACTCGTGGGTTGGTTTGCTTGGGCAATATGAGCAAGGCCTAAATTTCCATCGATAGGAATGATGCCCATAATAGAGGCATTCCATAGAATATAACAAACTAATGGGATTAAACTACCAAAAAAAATGACACTTCGTAATTTACGTACATCACCGTGAAAATACGTTCGTAAACTAGGTACGATTGCTGCAAATCCAAACGAAGTAACCATAATAGTGAGGCTCTTCGGTATATAGTAGAGCTGGCCTTGGCTTAATTCCTTAGATGAGAGAAATGGAAATATTAATAAAATAAGCACAATATAAATGAGAAGTTTGCCGCCCATTAGTGCTCGATTGAAGGTGTCGACAGAACGGATGCCTTTATAGACAATAATACCGAGCCCAAAAACAAATAGAACCGCTGTGGTCTTGAGAGAAAAATGTAGGTTGGTTTTTTGTAGTAAACCTTGTAAAAAATCAGAACCTCCCGCTATATATGCCGCTAATAAGGAATACAATAATAGTAAGTAACAGAGCCAGGTAATGAGTTCGCCAGCTCTGCCTAAGGTGGCACGAGCCATGGACACTAAATGACTATTGGCTGGAAACCAAAGGTTAACTTCCAAGATGAGTAAAGCACCGGCTAACATAAGCGCCCAACAGACGATTAAAAAAAGTGTGGAATTAATAAAACCGGCTTGGGCGGTGGCAAGGGGTAATGCGAGCATGCCGCCGCCGATGGCGTTGCCTGTGATCATTAAAATACCGCCAATTTGTTTTGCGTTCATTTTTTTCATCTAATAAATAAGACTTACGATGATAAGCACAATAGCGATACTTAATAAACTAATTAGTAAATATTTACCACCACACACTTGATAACCCGTCGCACATTTTTTTATATAGCGACCACTCCATGTCATCATAACAGGAAGCAGTATTAATAATATGATACAAAGAACGCCAGCATAGGATAGAGCCTTAATAAATGCATTAGGAAAGTGATTCGCCATAATCAAAGGGGGAAGAAAAGTAATAACATAAAGCATTACTTTATTCAAACTCGTTTTTTTTATGTTAAGTCCATCACTTAAAAAGTCAAAAAGACTTAAGGCAACGCCTAGAAAAGAAGTAGCAAGGCAGATAGCTGTGAAAGCTTTGACTAAGAAATTAATGACGGGTTTATGTAGTAAATGGTTTAGGCTATTAAGTAAATCACTCGTAGAATGACTTGAGTGTGTCATCGCCATTAAACTTAAGTCTCCTTGGGTTGGAATAACACCCATAATCACAAGCTCCCAGAGCATGTAACAGACGAGAGGTATTAAACTACCGATGAGAATCGCTTTTCGTAAGTTTTTTTCATCATTTTCAAAATAACTGCGTAAGCTGGGAACAATGATCGCAAATCCAAATGAGGTGATAACAACGGCGATACTACTAATAATGACGGGGAAATAATGAAGTTCTGTGGATGTTAGTAGTGTGTTTATTGAGACAAAAGGAAAAATACAAAGAACTAACAAAATATAGGCCGTCATCTTGCTAAGCATTAGACCTCGATTTACGTAATCCACCGAGTGGAGCCCTTTGTAAACAATAATGCTTAATAAGCCTGTAAATAAAAAAGCGGAAGAAGTATTGGCAAGGTTTATATGGAATCCTATTAAAAAGTTTTGTAAAAAATCACCGCCACCGGCAACATAGGCCGCCAATAAAGCATAAAGCAATAATAGATAACTGATCCATGCAATAATTTGACCAAACAAACCTAATGTCGTTTTCGCCATAGAGATTAGATTGCTGTTGATAGAATGCCAGAGATTAACTTCTAAAATGAGTAATGCACTGGCTGTCATAACCGCCCAGCAAAGAATAAGTGCGATGATGGCATTTATAAATCCCAATTGTGCAGTAGCAATCGGTAAAGCAAGCATACCGCCACCGATACTTGTGCCAATAATGAGGAGAATTCCGCCGATAAATTTATTATTCATAGAGAGTACATATTAATAAAAGGAAGCTTCATCCGCGGGCCTGGTTTTAAAACGACGATGTATCCAGAGATATTGTTCTGGATGAGCACGAACAACCTTTTCTAGCGATTGATTAAAATAAAGCATGGCCTCAGTGGTATCAAGCGTAGCAAAATCTTCTAAAATAGGGTTAATTGTAATTTGATAGCCTTTTCCAGAGGGAAGCCGGTGATAGAATAATGTGACAGCTTGTGCATGAGTTTGTTTCGCGTAACGGCTGGGTGTTGTAATGGTAGCTGTTGCTATATTAAAGAAAGGAGAAAAAATACTGTGGGCGGCGCCATAATCTTGATCGGCTGCATACCAAATAGCGGCGTTTTTTTTCAACGCTTTAATAATTTGCCGTACCGCATGTCGATGAATAAGTTTCATCAGGTCAAAATTTCTGTGCCGCCGTAATAACATATCAATGACTTGATTTTTTTGTTCGCGGTAGACGACATACATAGGAAAGATAGAAGAAAATAAGCGTCCACAAATATCTAGTGAAGTGAAATGACCGCTTAAAATGAGTACGCCTTGTTTTTTTGCAATGGCTGTCTGTAAATGTTCCAAGCCTTCTACATAAATTAACGGGACCAATTTATGGTAGGGCATCCACCATGCCATGGCTGATTCAACGAGACCCATGCCTAACGATTCAAAATGTTTTTTCAATAGCTGTTTTTGTTTATGCGCTGATAGTTCAGGAAAACAAAGTGTGATATTTGTGCGAGCAATACGCCGAAACCTTTTTAGCAAATAAAATGAACCACGACCTAAATATTTTCCAATGGTTAGTTGTAACATATAAGGCAATTTGCTTATCCCATATAAAATCCCCAGCCCAAGCCAGGTTGGCCAATAGCGTGGATGGATGAGGTTATAGGATTTTTTGTTCATTAGGTAATAGTAACCGGATAACTTGCTGTTTGTTTATTATTTGTTTTTCTATGATCTCATCGATATCTTCTTGAGTTTGGCAATGGTACCAAATACCTTCTGGATAAATGACTAAAACCGGCCCTAATTTACAGCGCCCTAAGCAGCCGCAGCTACTGACGCGTATTTTTTTTTCGTCAAGTGTTTTTATCTTTATTTTTAAATAATCTAACAAAGACTTAGAGCCTCGTTTAGCACAACAATCTTTATTATTGTCTCGCTCATTAATACAAAGAAAAATATGCTGTTGGTAGTAAAACATAGCGTATACGAAGTGATCTAATTCTTTACTTTACCAGAAAAAAACGTTTATTTCTCTATAGGAAATATATACTTACAGCAATGAGGTTTTCGGCAAGTGCTGCGAAATTACGAATTGGCGAAAACCTCACCGAAAATCCAAGTGTTAAGGGTATAGCTTTTAAAAAGTATCTTCAAAATTAAATGATTGGTTTTACAAGTCGTTTAATCATGGTAAGCATCATCGCGATAAATAAAAAAGCTTCACTAGTAGTGCATAAATATTCATAATCTTTGCTCAAACGTCTATATTTTTCTAACCATGCAAGGGCGTGTTTAAAAATTAAGCTAGAGAGGAGTTAGAATAAAAAAATAAGAAAAGGATTAAAAACTTAAATTTAGGGCTATGAATCTAAGAATGTTCTTTATTTACTAAGTTTTCTAATGGCACAAGTAAGATTAATGACACCGGTAGATCCTAATTTTTTATCCTTATTCTTTTTCAACCTTTAAGTTTATGCAACGCTATTTTTCAACACGCCCATACAGCACGGGGAAGTTTAGCAAAACAATTTGCCAATTGTTCTGAAATTGACTAGAATTTCGCTTCTAACTTGTCTTAGGGCCGTTAGCTCAGCTGGTAGAGCAGTTGACTCTTAATTAATTGGTCATAGGTTCGAACCCTATACGGCCCACCAGAAGTCGGGTCTTTCCCATTTAATGGGGCAGCTTAAGCCCATAAAACCTTAACTCTTAAGCGGTAATTTTCAAAGTTACGAAAGCCATAAGCTCTGCGTTGAATCAATTTCATCTTACGATGAAACCCTTCAGTTATGCCATTACTTTTACTAAATCGCCACATGCGTACGACTTCGTCACGCCATTGATAGCGTGTTTTTCCCAGTGTGATTAACCGCTTAAAGGGCGTGTTGAACAATAGAGTCCCAGGAGGTTATAGTTTTGTTAAAGTATA
>X84_Common_Chiffchaff__coassemble_16_pt1 | contig 33075 bp, 31 predicted proteins | sample X84_Common_Chiffchaff__metabat2_high_PE_001 | metagenome-assembled genome bin X84_Common_Chiffchaff | reverse complement strand
TTTTCTCTCTTTTTGATTTTAATAACTTCATACTTAATTTTTCAACACGCCCATTAATCATGCAAAGCTAAAGAAAAGTGAATTAGAAAATTTGGCAGCCCGTTCATTATCTTATGGGAAAGCCGTGTCTGTAAAACTGATAGACTTGCAAATTAATAATTTAACGTTCTTTACTAAGCGCTGTGTATTGGCTATCTCTGAGGTAAATAGTGCTTGGAATATGTTAGCTAACTTTATAGAATCCATGAAACCCGTTTTAGATAAAATAACTAATCCAGATGAATTAAAACTAAGACATCTAAAAATTATAACCGCTAATATGAAAAGCTTAAAAGAAAAATTAGCATTTCATAAAAAAAACTTATCGATGAGCTCGATAGATGCTCATTTTTTACCAAAATCACTAGGATCTTTGGCTAATTTGGAAAATAATTATATTTATTTACCGAACAAACTTGCGCATGCGTATATGCAAAAAAATGCACATACAGTGTTACCCACTAACTAGTAGTCAAAGATTTTTTTAAAATTAACTATTTTAACAAGAAGAAAAAAGATGCTTTATAGCATAGATTTAATAGAACGAGCAGTAAACACTGCTGCATGAAGGAATGAAAAAAATAAAGGATATAGCCATGGAATAAAAAATTTAGCTAAATTCCATGAGTTTGTTGCACTACACGGTGATTATAACCAAAAAGAAATAGTAGGAGTTTATAATGTAGACTCATCAACGATAGGAAGGGCGATGAAAAAAATAGGTTTTTCTAGAAAAAAAGAGTCCTACTTACGCCAAAAAAATCGAAGAAACATGATAGGCGGCTAATGATTTCATTAAGATTCAGGTTACTTTGCGTACCACTGCCCGTTTGCCAAACATGCAATGAAAATTCCTTATTATGCTTTCCAGACTGAACTTCTGTAGCAACAGAAATAAAGTGCTTAATATTCGGTTATTTTTCATGTTTTTTCGTTTACGAGTCATTAACTTTAGTCCGCTGTTCATCAATTGTTCAAACACCTTTTTAGAAATATAGCCCTTATCGCCAAAAGCTAATCCTCGAAATAATTTGAGTAAAGGCAAAGCCAGTTTGCTATCGTGGCAATTACCACGCGTAATTCTAAAGGCCATTAATTCCCCCCGGCCATTAATAACTACGTGTAATTTTAATCCGAAAAACCAACCCATTGTGGTACGACCAAATTCTGCTACATTATTAAAAACTTTATGCCGTTTCTTGCGCACTAAGTGACAAACGGGTAAGCAGCTAGAATCAATGTAGTAAATGTCTGTTTGTTTACCACTTCTAATTTGAGCAAACAAGGTAAGGGGAAACATAATTAAAATCGTCATAATCTCACTCACGGATAAAGAACACTCTGTGCCACGTTGTCCAGACAGTGAATCGCCCAGTGAGAAAGGTTTCATATAATCATCTAGCTCCTTGCAAAAATTATCAATTTCGCAAAAAATAGATATAAGTTGGTGGATTGGGTTCATGTTTAGTGGAGAAAAATCAGTAGCCTTGTTCATCCGCTTATTTTTTTTACAGGAGCTTGTTTTTTAGCTATTCTCTTTCTCCTTTAAGCCTTTCCAATTAACCGATTAAACCCATAACTCAGGTTTGTTATAGCTATTTACTGAGGTCTGCCTAGGTATATTGCCCGTTTCTTTAAAAATATCACATTTTCATTCGCAAGCAGTATATAATTCGCCTCATTGTTAAGTGCTTTAGATTCACTTTTAATCAAAAAGGCGGCAGATTTTTACTTCATGCAGAACATTCGTAACTTTTCTATTATTGCTCATATTGACCATGGGAAATCGACTTTATCGGATAGGTTAATACAAGTTTGTGGCGGCTTGACTGAACGGGAGATGTCAGCGCAAGTCTTGGACTCTATGGATTTAGAGCGAGAGCGAGGAATCACTATCAAAGCGCAAAGCGTTACACTTTCATACCGTGCAAAAGATGGCCAAACTTATCAATTAAATTTTATTGACACACCTGGCCATGTGGATTTCTCTTATGAAGTATCACGTTCTTTAGCTGCCTGTGAAGGTGCATTACTGGTCGTGGATGCGGCGCAAGGCGTAGAAGCGCAAACCGTAGCGGTTTGTTATACCGCACTGGAACAAGGGTTAGAAGTGTTACCGGTTTTAAACAAAATCGATCTAACTCAAGCCGATCCCGAACGTGTTATTCAAGAAATTGAAGATATTATCGGCATTTCAGCGCTAGATGCCGTTAGAGTCAGTGCAAAGACGGGTCTTGGCATTTCTGAACTCTTAGAGCGGTTAATTCAGATGATACCACCACCACAAGGCGATCCCTTAGCACCCCTACAAGCCCTTATTATTGATTCTTGGTTTGATACTTATTTAGGTGTTGTCTCATTAGTCCGGATTAAAAATGGTTGTCTAAAAATAGGTGAAAAAATTCAAGTGATGTCTACAGGGCGTTCCTATATAGCAGATAAATTAGGTATTTTTACACCTAAACGTGAGGAACGTGGGCAGCTTAGCGCGGGTGAAGTTGGATTTATTATTGCGGGCGTTAAAGATATTCATGGCGCGCCAGTAGGAGATACGTTAACGCATACCACAAACCCGGCGACAACCGTATTGCCAGGCTTTAAACGGGTTCATCCGCAGGTATTTGCCGGCTTATTTCCGATGAATGCCGAGGATTTTAGCGAATTTCGTGAAGCACTTGAAAAACTAAGCTTGAATGATTCTTCATTATTCTATGAACCCGAAACCTCCGAAGCCTTAGGTTTTGGTTTTCGGTGTGGTTTTCTTGGATTACTGCATATGGAAATTGTCCAAGAACGTTTAGAACGAGAATATGATCTCGACTTAATTACCACAGCGCCAACCGTTGTTTATGAGGTCGTCAATACGCGTGGTGAAACCTTAAGAATTGATAACCCAGCCGATTTACCGGTGGCTAACCTGATTCAAATAATGCGTGAACCGATTGTCTTGGCAAATATACTTGTACCTCAGACCTATCTCGGCGCGGTAATAACCCTATGTAATGAGCGACGTGGCGTGCAGGCTAAATTACAATATACCGGTAATCAAGTTTCTGTATCCTATGAATTGCCTATGAGTGAAGTCGTACTCGACTTTTTTGATCGTTTAAAGTCTTTAAGTCGCGGTTATGCTTCACTGGATTACCATTTTATCCGCTTTCAAGAGGCTGATTTAGTGAAGTTGGATATTCTAATTAATGGTGATAAAGTCGACGCCCTCGCTTTGGTTGTTCATCGTAGTCAGGTTCAATACCGAGGCCGTCAGTTAGTAGAACGACTCAGAGAACTAATTCCTCGGCAGATGTTTGATGTCGCTTTACAAGCGGCGATTGGCGGCCATATTATCGCAAGAGAATCCGTAAAAGCGTTGCGTAAAAATGTATTAGCTAAATGTTATGGTGGCGATATAACACGCAAGAAAAAATTATTAGAGAAGCAGAAAGCTGGTAAAAAACGAATGAAGAAAGTAGGTCGTGTCGATATTCCGCAACAGGCCTTTTTAGCTGTTCTGCAACGAGATAAAAAATAAACACTAAGAGAGTATTATGAATTTTGAACTTATATTAAGTGTTGCCGTATTAGTAACCGGCTTCATTGCTTTAGTGGATGGTTTAATCTGGGCACCGCGACGAAAAAAGAAACATGTCGATAAACCCGCGCAGATAATTGAATATGCGCGTTCTTTTTTTCCCATTTTATTGCTGGTATTACTCCTACGTTCTTTTTTGGCCGAGCCTTTTCGCATTCCCTCTGGCTCAGAAAAACCTGATTTACTTATCGGTGACTTTATTCTTACCAACAAATTTGCTTATGGGATCCGCTTGCCAGTTTTTCATAATAAGATAATTCCCGTCGGCGAACCAAAACGAAGCGACGTTGTTGTATTTTTGTGGCCGCGTGATACTTCTACCTATTTTATTAAGCGTGTAATTGGTTTACCTGGCGATGTAATTACCTATAAAAATAAGCTATTGACTATTAATGGATGTCCCGCTTCGCAAAAGTTGCTCGGTGAGCGTATCGATCAAGAAGGGGGAAAAAATGTGTCTGTTTTACTTAAAGAAGAGAATTTATCAGGCGTAAAGCACCTTATCTACCTTAAGCCCGATCAATCCATGGATGATTTTTCAGTAACAGTGCCTCCGGGTAACTACTTTATGATGGGCGATAATCGTGATAATAGCTATGATAGCCGTTATTGGGGCTTTGTTCCGGAAAAAGATCTTATCGGTAAAGCGTTTTGGATATTTTTTAGTTGGGATGGTATTCATAATAGAGTACGTTGGCATAGAATCGGATCACTAATTCATTAGCGCATAAGCATCGTATTTTGTTTGAGTTCTAGGCAGGTTGTTTTTTCCGATGCTCATGTACTTCGTGTACACTACGTTCTTAAAGAACAACCCAAAGGTTTCTAATCATGAAGGGGTGATAGTGAAATCAGATATAGGAATCTTATGTAAAAAATTAGGTTATCACTTCAAGAGCCCTGAATTATTGGAAGATGCATTGAGCCATCGTAGTTTTCGCGGCAATAAAAATAACGAACGACTTGAATATTTAGGCGATTCTGCACTTAATTTTGTAATTGCGTCTGCACTGTTTCAACAAAATATTAAGGCACGTGAAGGAGAGCTGAGTCGTTTACGGGCAAATTTGGTGAGAGGCGAAACCTTAACGAATTTAGCAAAAGAATTTGAATTGGGAAAATATTTACGCTTAGGTGCGGGTGAGTTAAAAACAGGTGGCGCGCAACGTAAGTCTATTTTGGCGGATGCAATGGAAGCCATTATTGGTGCAATTTATCTTGATGGAGGATTACAGGCCTGTGAAAAATGTATTCTTAGTTGGTATGAATCACGGCTTGAAAATGTCGAAACATTGCCTGATTTGAAAGATCCTAAAACGCGCCTTCAAGAGTATCTCCAGGCACGAAAATTTCATTTACCGAATTATACGGTATTGAAGATAGAAGGTCCTGCACATCAGCAAATATTTACAGTCGAATGCCAACTCCATGGATTGCCCAATAAAGCGATAGGAACGGGTAGTAATCGCCGCTGTGCTGAGCAAAAAGCCGCAGAAAAAATTTTAGCCGAATTAGAATTCGGATCAGAACCTACAGCCTATGCCAAATAATCAAAAAACACGTTGTGGAACTATCGCCATTATTGGACGGCCAAATGTCGGTAAATCGACTTTACTTAATAAAATTTTAGGAGAGAAGCTGAGTATCACCTCTGCGAAACCGCAAACGACTCGCCAGCAAATTCTTGGCATTAAAACGGAAGAAAACACACAATGGATATATATTGACACACCGGGATTACACCAACAAACACAGCGTCGGTTGAATCGAGAAATGGTTCGTGAGGCGATTAATGCCTTAGTTAATGTCGACGTTATTGGCTTTGTTATTGAGGCAGGTCGTTGGAACTCTGAAGATCAAGCCATTTTGCAACGTTTAAAGCAACAAGAACATCCCGTTATTTTAATTATAAATAAAGTCGATAAAATTAAAGATAAAACACGTTTGCTTCCCTTTCTGGAAGAATGTAATGAAAAAATGCCATTTTTAGCGTTAATTCCTGTTTCTGCACAAAAAGGTTATAACATTACCGCCTTGGAAGAAGCCATCGCTAAACAATTGCCGAGTGCGGAATTTAGTTATCCGTCAGATCAATTCACAAATTGTAATCAACGCTTTTTAGCCGCTGAATTTATTCGTGAAAAATTGATGCGTTCTTTGTATAAAGAGCTTCCCTTTTGGCTTACTGTTATTATTGAGAAATTTGAAGAAGGAGAAAAACTTATTAAAATAAGTGCTGTTATTTTGACAGAACGTCCAGGCCAAAAAGCGATTATTATTGGAAAAAAAGGTGAGTTACTCAAAAAAGTTGGAACTCAAGCACGATTCGACATGGAACAATGTTTTGGTAAAAAAGTATTTTTAAATCTATGGGTCAAGGTAAAAGCCGGTTGGTCGGAAGAGCCTAGTTTGTAATAAACAGAAAAACCTATTATCCTTAGAAAAGGATATTTCTATTAGTTGAATATCAGGATGATATAAATGCATAGTTCTCATTTGGCCCAACAAGCAGGTGATAACCGACTCTCTAAAGATAATGCAGTTATATTGTTCGTCGATCACCAAACCGGTTTAATGCAATTAGTAAGGGATTACGGTATCGATGAATTTAAAAATAATATATTGGCATTAGCCGATATTGCTAAATTGTTTGACTTGCCAACGATTTTAACGACTAGTTTTGAACAAGGTCCTAATGGCCCTTTATTGCCTGAACTCAAAGAAAAATTTCCAAAAGCACCTTATATTGCAAGACCGGGTCAAATCAATGCCTGGGATAATGAAGACTTTGTCAGTTCAATTAAAAAAACAGGTCGAAGAAAGCTGATTATTGCAGGCATTGTTACAGATGTGTGTGTTGCCTTTCCAACACTATCTGCTTTGAATGAAGGTTATGATGTTTATGTAGTTGTCGATGCTTCTGGCACCTTGAATAAGTCAGTACGCGATGCGGCACTTGTTCGTATGGCAAATGTTGGCGCAGTTCTTATTAACTGGTTTTCTTTGGCTTCTGAACTGCAACGTGATTGGCGTAATGATGCAGAAGGGTTAAGTAATCTACTTAAAGAGCATCTAGTTTCCTATGAAAATCTCCTGAATAGTTACAAAGCAAAAAAATAAACTTTTCTAGTTATTTGCATAGACTAGTATATAAATTTATCTGTGTAGAAAAAAATTATTGATTTTAAGTATTTCTAGATAGCCGAGTTAAAGCGGTTTGTAACGATTTGATTTTTATATTTTCAGCCGCTATTTGTAACAGTTGTGAGCTGGCAGTGGTTAAAGCGGGCATGAGAGGTTTTTTTTCAGTACAAGGATAAAAATTGGGTTGGATATACCATTCAATGTGTTTTAGGGTATTGAGTAGAGGGTTTTTTACTAAATTTTTGTTGAGGTCAGGAATAAGATAACGTAAACGAGTCGCCCAGGCGGCAGAATCTACTTCAATGACTAAACAACCCTCACGGAAATTAGCTACACGGCTATGCTGAACAAGATCAGCTGAAACTTCAATTTGCCATAGCTGATTAATTTTTTTTAATTCACTCACTTTTTTTTGAATAAAGCCTAATATACCTTGCGGATTCTGGTGTAAAAAGCTATCGATAGTTTTTGAGCTAAGTGATTTCATGTTAATCTATTTTCATGGGTAAAATAACCAGTTGTGCGCCCAGTAAATTTAAACGACGCTGCAGTGTTATAGCCGTTTCATTATGTAGAAAACGCGTTATCCAGCTATCTTTTTTAAAAATAAGTTTACTCGCAAAAAAGATAGCATTAGGAAATTCTTTCATAATTTTTTTAGATAAAATCGTTAATTTTTCAGCGGGATCAGTACCGTAAACAGCCACTCCTTTTGCAGCTAAACCTTGTTGTTGACAATAAGTCACAAAGTAATCCAACATTTTGTTTGAAGATTCTTGCATTGCTGTTAATTCTTTTTTGGCGCTAAAACTTTCAACATCGACGATTCCTACGTTTAAAAAAATAAAATTTTTAAAATGGTGAGGAAACATGCGTAATATCCATAATAGGTTATGCAAACCAATTCCGCGATGTTTTCCTACCATAATGACGGCAGTTGCTTCTGAAGGCTGTAACGATGTAACTACTTTGGGTGTTGCTAGCGGTGTGCTTGTCATCAATAAATCGATGTTATGTAATTTTTTATAAACGTGAGCGTAATGTTTTTTTATAAGAAGGCAAAGGGCGATGACAAGACTAGTAATCACAACAGTAACCCAACCGCCAACGGTAAATTTGGAGATTAAGGTAACCATTAAAATACTAGAAGTGATAAAAAAAGCAAAGGCAGAGAAACTCAAACGTACTAACCAGCTCGGTGCTGCGGCACTTCTTTGCTTTAACCAATAGACACATAGCCCTAAAATCGATAATGAAAATGTCAAAAACACATTCATACTATAAAGAATGACTAACCAAGAAACACGACCATCGCTTAACCAAAGAATAAGCAATGCAGCTATACCAAAGACAATGACGCCATTTTGAGTGACTAAACGGCTGGAAAGGTGACGAAAGCGATTGGGTAACCAGCCGTCAATAGACATGTTAGCTAAAACGCTCGGTCCTGCTAGAAAACCCGTGTTAGCACCGACTAACAAAAGTCCTGCTTCTAGCAACAGCGTAATAGTCAGCATCACGTGCCCGGCACTAGAATCACCCAAAATTTTATGGAAAACAACGGCATTTAAGGTTTGGCCATAGACAGGGTGCGCATGCCAAAGTAAATAAAGTAAAATAATACCGCCTGCAGTAAAGCTCAGCGAAAGTGCCATATAAAGCATGGTCCACTTTCCGGTTTGTACACGTGGTTCGGCTAGACGATTTACATTATTTGAAACAGCTTCGATTCCGGTATACGTTCCACTTCCCAACGAATAAGCACGTAAGAGTAAGGCGGTAATAAATAACCAACCGGTTTGTTGAGATAAGTGAAAAGTGTCATTAAAGGTATTTGCAACGACAACCGGTAGACCACTTTTATGGGAAACAACACCATAAATAATCAGAAAAAAGTGTGTGACAACAAATCCTATAAAAATAGGCATCAAGACTTTTATTGATTCTTTCATGCCCCGTAAGTTGAGTGTAATTAACAAAACAATGATGAAAGCTTCAGCAAATAATTTATAACTCAAGAGATACGATGGAAGTAAACTAAATAAAGCATCGGTACCACTGGCGACAGAAATTGTAATAGTAAGTACGTAGTCGACAATCAATGCGGCACCTGAAACAAGTCCAGCATGTGGACCTAATAATTGAGTCGCTACTTTGTAACCACCACCACCGCTAGGAAATAGGGTAATGACTTGATTATAAGCCAACGCGATGACAAAGACGGTCAGAATAGTAGCAATAGCGATGTAAAGGGCTAAAGAGGTGTAGTGGGGACCTAAAGCAATAAATGCTTCTTCAGGACCATAACAAGAAGAGGAAAGTCCATCGGCCCCTAAGCCAACCCAGGCCAAAAAAGCGACTAATGCAATATGTTTTTGCGCATTTGGGTTGAGTGGATTACGGGGTTTTCCAAGTAAAAATCGAGTGAGGCGTTGAAAAAAGGTCATTCTATTGAAGACAAGAAGAAATTGGGACTACTATAGCGGTTTACGCTTTCTTTTTGAAGTAATGAACGCTACTCATGTTATAATCAATTTTCGTTTTTTAATTTTTGGACACGAGCAAGCTCTTTTACATTATTTGTCATTAAGGTTGAGTTTATGCATTGTGCATGTGCCGCTATCATTAAACCTAATGTCCCAATAGATGTTCTTTTTTTCACTAAATAGGCTATTATATTACCATAATCAACAGGCATGATATCGAGCGGCAATGTAAATGCTTCAAGGATAGCTCTATTTTTTTAGGATATTGACTTTTTTCAACACCTTATATGAGTTTAGCTAAGCTAATCGATGATAGACAAATATTACCAACGTGGAATGCGTTAAATTTTTTAAGTATTTCGATAGGACGCTTTTTAATACTATAAACACAAATATTTGTATCCAACGTATATACTCTTCGCCATTGAATTTTCGGCTGTGTTGCCACTCGGTTCGCAATCATCATGTTGTATACCTAGAATAAATCTAAGACTTTTTTAAGACATTTAGGTAGGATAAGCGTAGACACAACTAGGTTAAGAGTAGTTTGACCCCCCTGCTTAAAGAGGCAATTGATGAAAAAATCATCGGATAAGCGTGAAGAAATTCCTTGTTTAGCTTCGCATTGTTTAGATCCTTTGCACCATCTTGAAGAGCAACTATTAGCTTCTCAATCGGTAATCGAAGCCTGGTTACGTGAGCAATGGCGTAAGACGCTTCCTCCTTTTTATGCTTCGGTTGATTTACGCAATGCAGGGTTTAAGCTAGCACCTGTCGATACAAATCTATTTCCCGCTGGATTTAATAACTTAAAAGAGAACTTTATTCCTTTAGCTGTGCAAGCGGCTCAAGAGACTTTGGATAGATTAGCGCCAGCCTGTCGCCGACTTTTACTCATTCCAGAAAACCATACGCGTAACCAGTATTATTTTAAAAATCTTATGGCTTTACATGACATCCTTCTTCAGGCTGGCTTTGAAGTGAGAATAGGCTCTTTGCTTGAAGATATTGAGAATAGTAAGGAAATTTTGTTGCCTTTTGGCCGATCGCTTTTACTTGAAAAGGTAAAAAGGGAAGGAAATCAAATAAAGGTAAATGATTTTTTACCTTGTTTGCTGGTATTAAATAACGATTTAGCGAATGGTATACCCAAAATTTTTCAAGGAATTAAACAAAAGATTTTACCGGTTGCCGAATTAGGTTGGCATAGCCGTTTAAAATCTGATCATTTTAGGGAATATGGTCAGGTATGTGAGGAACTGGCGCAGTTAATTAAATTAGATCCATGGTTAATTAACCCTTTATTTGCTCGCTGTGAAGGTGTTGATTTTATGAAGCGTGAAGGCGAGGACTGTATGGTAGAAAAAAGTCATCATCTATTAGATAAAATTCAAAAAAAATATGATGAGTACCATATAAAGGAAAAACCCTACGTAGTTATTAAAGCCGATGCTGGAACTTATGGTATGGGCGTCTTATCAATTCATGATCCGGATGAAATTAGGCAATTAAATCGTAAAAAACGCAGTGATATGATGGTTGCAAAAGGCAATCGTCCTATAGAACAAGTCATTATTCAAGAAGGAGTTTACACGTTTGAAACTTGGAATAATGCTGTTGCAGAACCGGTTGTTTATATGATAGGACAATATGTGATTGGCGGATTTTACCGAGTACATACCGGTCGTGGCATTAGCGATAATCTCAATTCACCGGGCATGCAATTTGAGCCGCTTCCTTTTGTAAAAGCGTGCAATATTCCTGAAGTAACGACAAAACAAAAAGGTAAATGTGCAAATCGTTTTTACGTTTATGGCGTAATAGCGCGTCTCGCTTTGCTTGCTGCCGCGCGTGAACAGGCCGCGGTTTTAAAAAAAGAGGGTTAGCGCCATGAAAAACATTGCATTGGGTGTGATTATGGACCCTATTTCAAAAATTAACACTAAAAAAGACACGACGTTTGCTATGTTGTTAGAGGCGCAGCGGCGCGAGTGGCCCATTTTTTATATGGAGCAGACTGATCTTTTTTTAAAACAAGCTATTCCTTATGCACGAATGCGTCGCTTGAAAGTACAGGATAATACTAAAAATTGGTTTGAGTTAGGTAAAGAAAAAGTAGAAAGTTTAAATCAGCTTACTGTCATCCTGATGCGTAAAGACCCACCAGTAGATATGCAATATATTTATACCACTCAGTTACTAGATATAGCGGAAAGACAAGGTGTGAAGGTGGTGAATAAGCCACAAAGTTTGCGTGATTATAATGAAAAATTAGTTACTTTACAGTTTCCGCAATGTTGTCCACCTAGCTTAATTACCCATTCTATTGCTGATGCAAAATTTTTTTTAGAGGAACATACGGATATTATTGCTAAGCCTTTAGATGGTATGGGCGGTTTTTCAGTGTTTCGTTTACAAAAAAATGATGCAAACACCAATGTAATTTTTGAAACTTTGAGCGCCAATAATCAACGTTATATGTTGATCCAGCGTTATATTCCAGAAATTACAGCAGGGGATAAACGTATTTTAATGATTAATAGTGAGCCTGTGCCTTATGCTTTGGCACGCATCGCGCCATCAGGAGAAACGCGCGCCAATTTAGCGGTGGGAGGTAAAGGAATTGGACAGGAACTCAATGAGCGTGATCGTTGGATTTGTCGACAAGTTGCGCCAATATTAAAGGAAAAAGGCTTATATTTTGTTGGTCTTGACGTAATAGGCGATTACTTAACAGAAATTAATATTACCAGTCCTACCGGTATCCGTGAGCTTGATCAGCAGTTTAATTTAAATATAGCTTCTTTATTAATGGGCGCCTTGGAAGGATTATAAGCTAAAACCCTTGATACAAGGAATTAACCCAATCCTGCCGTGGTACTTTTTCTTGAAGTTTATAGCATATTTAATTGTAATTTTGCTGCTTCAGACATTTTTTCAGTAGTCCAAGGCGGATCCCAAACCAATTCAACACAGGTATTAGCGACACCAGGGACGTTATTAACAACGTTTTCGACCATGTTAGGGAAGGTTTGCGCAACCGGACAACCGGGTGTAGTCAAGGTCATTTCAATTTTCACGCTTCCTTGTGGGTTAATATTAATATTGTAAATTAGGCCTAAATCGTAAATATTAACAGGAATTTCAGGGTCATAGACACCTTTAAGGGCTTCGACAATATTAAGTTTTAACTGATTGAGTAGGGGTTCTGATAAAGGGTAAAGAAAAGCCATTTGAAATAAAATAATTATAAATAAGGCTATTGAAATAGGTATTACTATAAGAGTCAAGTATTTATGCGTTAGTTAGATAAACAATTTAACTATCATTGTTTTCTAGAATAAAAAAATCATTTAATTTTATTAGTATTTTAAGCTATTAAATAGTATGCTTAAATATTTATATTTTTTTCTTTTTTTATAAAATTTATAAAATTGTTGAAAAAGTATTTTTTAGATATTTCTGAAGAGAAATTAGAGATGTTAAAAAGATTTACTATTTTTAATGTATCGGAAATAATTGTTTTTTTTAGTTTATTTTGTAAGGCTGTATAGGAATTCTGTTCTTTATTCTCACTAAATAGTTTTGGCTCTATGCAGCTAAATAATTTATTAAGGTGACTAAATATTTCATTAAATTTATTGACAGTATGTGGGTAATTATTAGAAAATATAACGCCGGGAAATAAAGTGGATTTATCGTGCCAAAGATGGTTTTTTCCATAATTTAATTTATCTGTTCCGAAATAAAAACCAAAAAACTCAGTGTTTTTATAATCATGAAGTAGATAACTTAAGTTTTTTTGTACAGTGCCATGGCAGTCTAAAAAATCAATTAAAGCAATTTTTTCTCCAGTTAATACGCCTTGTATAGATAAATTTTTTTCAAGCGACTTTTTTTTGAAATTTATAAGTTTGTTTAATTCAGTACCAAGTTCTGTTGATTTAATTAAGGTAACTATGAACTGAGAATCTATGGTGTTGTAATGACGCTTAATAATACTCAAGGACTTTTCTGAAAAGTCAGATAATTCTAACCCAACATTGGTTAAAATATTTTTTAACGATAAAGTTCCTTTTTGTGAAATTATTTTTTTTATAATATTTTCAATGTTTTCTATATTAGTATAAGTCAAACAAGTACTAGATATTTTGTTTATATCGATAACATTAAGTTGAATGTTATTTTTTATTGCTTTAAATAGGCTTACATTGTTTAAAAGTATATCAAATACCTCTTTTATAAAGTCGCAATCTTTAGACAGAAAAAATACTTTTTTAATGTGTAATATAGAAAGATCGGCAAGAACCTGATAAGCAAAAATAGCAATAATTGGATATAACGCATTGCTTATACCCAATGTTTTTTTGTTTAAAAGCATAAAGTCGTTTAAATTATTTTCTGCCCACACTAGTTTGCGTATAGTTTTTTTTAAATAATTTTTTTTTATTTTTAATTTTCTATTATATACATTGCAGGCACGAAAGTTTAAGTTTTTATATTTCTTTAAGTTATCTCTAGTATAGCTTAGATAGGTTATTTTATTTTTTTTTAGTATGAAATAACTGTATAAAAATTTATTACTAACATATAGTATTTGATTAGCATCAATTTGTATTTTTTTTAGAGTTGTCTGGAAAAGATTATCGTTAAATTTACTTGGCTTTTTATGGTAAAATATATGATATAAATCAATATACTGATTTATGTTAAAATGGGAAGCTATATATCTAATATTTTCTTCAGAGAAGAAGTTTTCTATACAAACAGCGATTAACAACCCCTGTTTTTTTAATAATAATAACGTTTCAATGGTTTCCTTTTCAATGAATAAGGCATTTATAATATTTTTTATTTCATAGTATGTAATGTCATTAACTAATTTTTCTATGATATTTTTTGTTATAGTAAAAATAACTTTTTTTATAGTTAAAAAAAAATTACCTTCATTATTTTTTTCTTGTATATTAAATGCATGTAATTTTTTCTCTTCGTAATCTCTTGTTCTTTTGAACGTATCTATATCAATAGCAAATCCCATATGCATAAGCTTTAAACAAGCATATTCAGCTGTTTTAGTGCGTATGTCCTTGGAAGGTTTAGTTAATCTAAGAACCAGTGTTTCGAAAAAATCAAAAAAAATAACTTTTTTATCGGCTATATGGTTTATGACCTCTTTAAAATAATTTATTTTTCTTTTGTGATTAGTTAACGTAAAGTAATATTCTATTATTTTAGTATAGTTTTTTTTTTTACTAAAAAACGCTTTATGCTGATCCTTTATTTTTTTATTATCACTTTCCTCTTTAGTGCCAAGTTTTTTTTTTATAAGGTTGAGTTCCATCTGTAATTTAGTACGATTATTTTCTATATGGTAAAAAAATTTTTCATTGGCCAGGTAACTATATATTTTATTAGGAGATAATAACTCTTTTATTTCTGGTTTAATTATTTTTTTAGAATATAATATGCCTAAGCCATAAAATAAGGGGATGGATATAAAATCTAAATCTAAATTTGCTCTATTTTGAATTAGGAAGTCTTTTATAGCCGTATCTGCTGTATATCTATTAGCCTTATTGTTTGAAAGTAAATATTTAGTAGAATTTAAATGATTTTTAGTTTGGAATTCTGTGTATGCACCGTGTTTTGAAGCTATATCTGAATAGTTTTCTAGAGCTATTTTTGAATTTTCATAAAAATTTTCTTTTTCATGATTTATAAATATATTATAAAGAAAGCAGATGGATTGCTGCTGTTTATCATTTGAAAAAATATTTTTTAATGCATTTATTAAAAAATAATAGTCACGTTTAGTATTTATTAAAAATACATCATGATCAGCTTCTGATTTACTAAGATAGTTTAGCGAATTCTCTTTAAATAATTTAGATTTGCCGTGGAATTTAGGGATAGTATTTAATTGTATATTTACACTGTAATAGTAAAAATTTTTTATTTTAGATAACAAAGCAAGCCAAAGTGTTAACTGTGATTTATCAGGACTTTCGGTATCAACTTCACATATAGATCTAACGCTAGGATGTAAAATAATCGGTTTAAGAATGTCTTTAAAGTTTATTAATGAAGATAGATCAAGCTTATCATTTTGATAAGCGTTAAATAGGATAAAATCATCTCTTTAAGATAACATATCTTTTCCATGTATAGTTAAGGAAGCTACCTAAGTTAACTATAGTAAATTTAGAAAATATGTAATAGTTTTTGCTATAATGAATCCTTCGATGAGACATGGAAAGCATTGCGAAAACAATGCACAGTCGAAGAGCCCGTGATAGGTGTGCCTTGACGGGCGAAGCAGGAAACGCATCACGTGCCCCGAAAGTCATTTGAGGGAGCGACTGCACGCAGTTTAGAATGGCCAAGTGTGGCGCAGACACAGGACGATCTCGGCCTAATTTCAGTCACGTGATATGAATTAATTTTGGGGACACGATGGCTAAAATTTTTCATGAGCATAGTGATTCACTTGATTATCTATAAAAGACTAATAACTATCTATTTAGATAAATATTTTTAATCAGTCAAACTATAGTTAAAAATTAGCTGAAAAGAAGACTCTTAAAACATAAAAATAATTTTTAAAATAAATGTTGTACACTAATTTATGTAAAGATTGTATGTAATTAATAATGGGTACTTTCTAAATCCTTTATTACATAGCTTAGCCTTAGCCTGGAAGATTCAGAAAACAGCGAAGGAAATAATGTAAAAGGGGTTAACGGCATAATTAAGCCGAATAGAAGATCCACAGGTATGAAAGTTAATATCTAGTTGACATACTTTGTTAAGCTTTATTAATCTAAGTTCTAAACTTCGTCGATAAAGAAGCGTTTATTTTTCTGTAGAAATCGGCTCTTTTTTTTGTGCAAAAGCCGCGTGTAAGGTATGCCATGCTAGCGTGGCACATTTTACACGGGCAGGATAGGCTTTAACGCCGGAAAAAACGGTTAATTTTTTAAAATCTAGATTGGCTAGTGTGAGCTTTTTTTCCGTAGTCAATAATTCATGGAAGTTTTGAAAAAAAATGTTGGCTTCTGTTTCAGTTTTTCCTTTTAATGATTCTGCCATCAAAGATGCGGAGGCCATAGAAATGGCACAGCCGGATCCGGTAAAGCTAATATCGTTAATACAGCCATTTTCTAGCTTTAAATAAAGGGTTAAACGATCACCACACAATTGATTAAAGCCTTCGGCTTGTCGATGGGCATGTGGCATAGCAGCATAATTACGCGGATTGCGGCCGTGGTCTAAGATCATTTCTTGATAAAGTTCGCGTAAATCAGACATAGCTAAGCATTGGAAGTAGGGCAAATTTGTAGTTTAAACATCGCTTGCGTTATTTCTAAACCTTTTATTAACGCATCAATGTCTTCTTTGGTATTATAAAAAGCCAAGGATGCGCGCACTGTCGAATCAACAGCGAAGCGCTTCATCAAGGGCATGGTACAGTGTTGTCCGGCACGTACAGCAATACCTTCTGAATTAAGAATATCACTGACATCGTGGCCATGAATGCATTGGCCTAGATTATCACTGATAGTAAAATTTAAAATAGGTGCTTTTTTTCGCGCTGTTCCTATTAATCGTAATCCTGGAATACCTTTTAATTGTTTCGTCGCGTAATCTAATAAATCTTTTTCATAGGCTTGTATCGCTGCAAAATCTAAATCACGCAAATAATCAATAGCCGTACCTAAGCCGATAGCACCGGCAATATGCGGTGTTCCTGCTTCAAATTTATACGGCGGCTCACGATAACTGCTTTTTTCAATATTTACTTCTGTAATCATACTGCCACCACCTTCGTAAGGCGGCATGTTTTCTAATAAATACTGTTTACCATAGAGAATACCAATCCCTGTGGGGCCAAATAGTTTATGTCCAGAAAAGCAGTAAAAGTCACAATCTAAGGCTTGTACATCAACTTTTGTGTGAACAATACCTTGTGCACCGTCAATTAATACTTTTGTATTGTCGTTGTTGGCGTGCGCACAATCAATGATTTCTTTGATAGGATTAATTGTGCCCAAGGTATTGGAAATATGGCAAATAGCGACGAGTTTTGTTTTTGCATTCAGCAGTTTTTTATATTCTTCAAGAATGAGTTCGCCATCGTCATTAATCGGAATGACTTTGAGTTGTGCATCTGTTTGCTGACATAAAAGTTGCCAAGGCACAATATTGGCGTGATGCTCCATATGTGAAATGATAATTTCATCACCGGCTTTTATATGGTGGCGACCGTGAGTTTGCGCTACGAGATTAATAGCTTCCGTAGTGCCGCGAACAAAGACAATTTCTGAGAATTTTTCGGCATTAATAAATTTTTGAATTTTTACACGACTTTGTTCAAATGCATCGGTGGCATGTTCACTTAAACTGTGGATGCCGCGATGGACGTTGCTATATTCTTGACTGTAAAAATCATATAGTCGTTGGATAACGACGTTTGGCTTTTGCATACTAGCCGCACTATCGAGATAAATCAGCGCTTTATCGTGGATTTTTTTCTTAAAAATAGGGAAATCTGCTCTTATTTTAGTGACATCAAACGGTTTCATAATCAATAGCAACTAAATTTTTTAATGAGTGAGATAAAAAAGGATAGGTATTTAATAGAGGCATTTGTTGAATAATATCGCGAATAAATGCCTTAATTAAAAGGGTACGTGCTTCGGATGCCGTTAAACCACGTGCCCGCAGGTAAAAAAGGGCAGCTTCGTCAAGTTGACCAATACTGGCGCCGTGTGTGCATTGAATATCATCCACAAATATTTCGAGTTGCGGTTTGGTAACTACTTCTGCCGCAGCGGATAATAGTAAATTTTTATTGAGTTGCTGTGCATGGCTTTTAATGGCTTTTTCACGAACAATAAGTTTACCGTCAAATACAGCACGTGCATCCCCATCAATAATCCCTTTGTAAAATTCGCTACTGACTGTTTGCGGACTCGCATGTTCAATAAGAGTTTGTTGGGCGATGTGTTGCTTGTTTTGGGCGTAGTAAAGGCCTTTTAAATGGCACTCGGCATCGGGTTGACAAAGTTTAACCGTGACATCACTACGTAGCAGTGCGCCTTGTAGAGCGATAGAATAAGCAGAAAATTCACTTTTTGCTTGTTGTTCAACCAGGATATTGCCAATATGCGTGCTAGTTTCTCTTTCTTCTAGCAGTTTGTAATGTTGAATACGGCTTTGTTCAGCAAGAAAACATTCGGTGACGACATTGGTAAAACAAGAGGTTGCTGTTGTTTTTAGAGCAATATATTTTTCGATAATCACAGCATGACTGTTTTTTTCAGCAAAAATAATGTTACGAATCGGAATAAAGCTATTTTCTTCTGTAGTAATAAACAGCAGTTCGATCGGTGATTCAAGCTGACTAGCTGCCGGCAAATAGATATAGGCACCATCCTGCATGAAAGCCGTATTCAAATTAATAAAACTATTTTTTTTCTGTGCGGCTGTTGTTTTCCAGTGTTTGAATAAGTGATCAGGATTATTCTGGATAATGTTTGCTAGGTGGTTAACAATGACATTGTTTGCTAGATTTGTTACTTGGGATAAAGACTGAGAAAACAAGCCATTTATGAATACTAAGCGATAAGGATTGGTTGAAACCTCAATGTTTTTAGCTAATTCATTGTTAATAGCGGGTGATGTAATAGAAAAAGGGGTTTGTAGAAAAGGAATCAGTGATGTGTGTTTCCAATCGGGATGTTTTATGGTAGGAAATCCTAGTTCAGAAAATTGCTTTATGGCTGTTTGGCGTCTCACTAACAAATGTTTTTCTACACTGTCTATTAAATTTTTTTCTACGCGCTGATATTCACTCAGGTAATGAGTGCGTGCGGAAGAATGAGGCGTTGTTTTGGAGTGCATCATTGTTTTTCAGCCACTGATTCTTCTTGCAAAATGGTGGAATAACCTTCTTTTTCTAACGTTTGTGCCAAGGTAAAATCACCCGAACGAATGATTTTTCCTCCTGCAAGAATGTGCACATAATCGGGTTTGATATAATCTAATAAACGCTGATAATGGGTAATTAGTATCATGGAACGTTCGGCCGAGCGTAAACTATTAACGCCGTTAGCCACAAGTTTTAAGGCATCAATATCGAGTCCAGAGTCAGTTTCATCGAGAATGGCCAACTTGGGCTCTAAAAGTGCCATTTGTAGGATTTCATTACGTTTTTTCTCACCGCCGGAAAAACCTTCATTGACGGAACGATAAAGAAAATCTTGATCCATTTCCACGATTTTTAATTTTTCTTTTACCAAGGTTAAAAAGTCCATGGCATCGAGCTCTTTTTCGCCACGTGCTTTACGAATAGCATTTAAAGAGGCTTTGAGTAAATAAACATTACTAACACCTGGAATTTCAACAGGATATTGAAACGCTAAAAATAAACCAGCTTGAGCACGTTGTTCAGGCGATAGCTCAACTAGATTATGATCAAGATAATCAATACAGCCTTGGGTAAGCGTATAGTGGCCACGTCCTGCTAAAATATTAGCCAGCGTACTTTTACCGGAACCGTTAGGACCCATGATCGCGTGGATTTCTCCCGGTTTTATGCGGAGGTCAATGCCTTTTAAAATAGCTTTGTTATCGATTTCTGCGTGACAATTTTTAATAGTTAACATATTTTTCTTTGCTGTTTAGAAGATGTTTTCAATTGTGCTAGGATCAGATAAAAAACGTTGTTTTTCGAGTAGCGTAACGGAGCATACTCGGCGTATGTGAGTAACGCAACACAGAAAAACAACGCTTTTTGACCATCACCATGCAATTGAAAACACCTTCGTAATGATTCTAACCGATACATCCTTCGAGACTTACGCCTAATAATTTTTGTGCTTCAACAGCAAATTCCATCGGTAGTTCTTTGAAGACGGCTTTACAAAAACCGTTGACGATCAGTGAGAGCGCTTCTTCTATTTCTAAACCACGTTGTTGGCAGTAAAAAAGCTGATCGTCGCTAATTTTTGACGCTGAAGCTTCATGTTCTACTTGCGCTGTTTTGTTCTTTACTTCAATGGAAGGAAACGTATGGGCTGTACAGTGCTCACCAATGAGTAAGGAATCACATTGCGTATAATTACGTGCATTTTCGGCGGTTGGGGCGATCCTCACCAGACCACGATAGCTATTTTGCCCTTTACCGGCGCTGATTCCTTTCGATAAAATGGTACTTTTAGTATTTTTTCCAATATGAATCATTTTTGTTCCAGTATCCGCTTGCTGCTTATTATTAGTCAGGGCGACAGAATAAAATTCGCCGATCGAGTTATTGCCTCGCAAGATAACACTCGGATATTTCCACGTAATCGCCGAGCCAGTTTCGACTTGTGTCCAGGAAATTTTTGAGTTAATGCCACGGCAATCACCTCGTTTTGTGACGAAATTATAAATACCGCCTTTGCCATTTTTATCACCCGGATACCAGTTTTGTACGGTTGAATATTTAATCTGTGCATTATCTAAGGCAACCAGTTCGACAACCGCCGCATGGAGTTGATTTTCGTCGCGTTGCGGTGCAGTGCAACCCTCTAAGTAACTTACTGTACTGCCTTCATCAGCGATGATAAGTGTTCTTTCAAATTGACCGGTATTGGCCGCATTAATACGAAAATAAGTGGATAGTTCCATGGGGCAACGGATGCCTTTTGGGATATAACAAAAGGAGCCATCGGTAAACACCGCTGCATTTAAACAAGCAAAAAAGTTGTCGGTGGGTGAAACAACTGTGCCGAGATATTTTTTAACGAGTTCAGGATATTCTTGTACAGCTTCGGAAAATGAGCAAAATAAAACACCCATGTCTCGAAGTTTTTCTTTAAATGTCGTCGCAACAGAAATACTATCAAATACCGCATCTACGGCGACACCGGTTAATAATTCTTGTTCCTGTAACGGAATACCCAATTTGTTATAGACACGCAGCAATTCTGGATCCACTTCATCTAAACTTTTTAGCTGTTTTTTTACTTTAGGGGCTGAATAATAACTAATGGCTTGATAATCGATGGGTGGATATTCCATATAATCTGCCCAATGCGGCTCAGAAAGGGTTAACCAATGCTGATAAGCCTTTAAACGCCACGCTAAAAGAAATTCTGGTTCTTGTTTTTTAGCGGAGATAGTGCGTATTACCGATTCATTTAATCCGCAGGGCAGGGTATCGGCCTCAATCTCACTGACAAATCCATGCTGATAATCTTGTTGTAATAGTTTGTCTAAGGTGGTATTGGTCATTAGTGTTTCTCGCGTACTGCTAAAGCGGGCTTTAGCAAAGCATCTAGTTTTAAGGGTTGTATCAGGTCTGCCACACTAATATGCATTAAAGTATCCTGAATAAGCGCGCTAATCCTACGCCAATTATCACGAATCATACAATGTTTTTCTACGCTGCAGCGCCGATTTGAATAACTACACTCAGTTAAAGCGATGGGGCCTTCGAGACTTTGGATAATTTCACCGATATAAATATCGGAAGGAGATAATGCGAGTTGGTAGCCGCCTTTAACGCCTCTACGCGCAAGTAGCAATTGTTGTTGGGTTAAGCGTTTCAGTAGCTTACTAGCTGTGGGCAAAGCGATACCCGTTTTTTCAGCTATATTTTTGGCGCTGGCTTCCCGGGGATGCTGGGCTAAATAGCCTATGATCACCGTCGCATAATCGGCTAGTTTGCTGAGTCGTAACATAGAGGCAGTTTTTGTCTAAATAGGTCTATTTTAGTCCTATTTTCAGGTAGGAGCAAGGGAAAGATCTCTCTAAAGAAGAATTTTAAGTGCAGCAGAATGGCCCTAAGTGCGGGTTTTGTGTTTGAGAGCAACAATAACCACAGCATGTTGTGTCATCGCAGCAATGTGTTAGGTAACTTGCATTATGTACGGTTAAAGCTAAACTTTAACAAAGCTCCGCTGGATAGCGCTTGAAGTTTGATCCTAAAAGGTTGGGGATTGTCTTGAAGCATGGTGTGCAAGCTTACATTAAGTAAGAAGCCTAAAGTGCATCACATATCGCCACTTTGGTAACGTCGCATTCAAGTAAATTAAGACACCAGCGGAACTTTTACTTCTTTACGTTTCTTTCTGGCTTGTTGGTTATTATCGTGCCCTTTAATAGTCAAGTGATAGTCCGCCATCTACCGCAATAATTTGGCCTGTAATATAATTTGTATTGATTAGAAAAAGGACGGTATCGGCAATATCGGTAGGCGTGCCGGCGCGTTTTAAGGCCGTGCGTGTAATAATTCTTTCGCGCAAAGCAGAGTTAAATTCAGTCTCATCGTCGGGCCAGAGAGCGATACCGGGGGCGATGCCATTAACTCTAACAGAAGGTCCCAATTCTTTGGCTAAGCTTTTGGTCAGCATGACTAATCCGGCTTTGGCGATACAATAGACGGAGTATTTTTTCATAGGGCGTTGAGCTTGGATATCTACCATGTTGATGATACAGCCTTTTTGCTTTTCTAAATAAGGTGTGGCTGCTTGTGCTAGAAAAAACGGTGCTTTTAGATTGCTGTTTAGCAAATCTTGCCATTCAACTTCTGTAACTTTTCCAAGACGGGTTTCATAAAAGCTGGATGCGTTATTGATTAAAACATCTAGTTTCCCCCATTTTTCAATGATTTTATTGATTAAACTGTTATAATTTTTCACATCTTTGAGATCAGCCTGTAAGGTAATGACACTATCTTTTCTATCTTGATTAAATACTCGATAGAGTGCTTCTGCTTCTGCGGCTGAGTTTCGATAATGAATGGCTATGCGCATTCCTTGGCGATGGCAATGCTGTGCAATAGCCGCGCCTACGCGTTTTCCAGCACCTGTTATTAGAACTACTGGCGAATTTGCTTTAGAATCGGACATATTGTCTTTACCTTTTTATCTATAACGAATAGCGATGCGAATAGGTGCCACTGATTTACCTTGTCTTGATCCCGCTCTGCAGACCAACAGCGAAGCGCTGATTCGTTGTATTGTAAAAGAGATTCAGCAGGATAAAACAAACTCAATAAGCTTTGCGCGATTTATGGAGTTGGCTTTGTATGAACCGCACTTTGGCTATTATACAGCCGGTTTACATAAATTGGGTGAAAAAGGAGACTTTGTAACCGCTCCTGAAATTTCACCTTTGTTTGCTCAGTGTATGGGTAATCAATGTCAACAAATTTTTTCGGAATTAGGTAACAGTGAGATATTGGAAATAGGCGCAGGGACGGGAAAAATGGCAAAAGATTTGCTGTTATTTTTAGAAAAAAAAGGAACATTACCCGTTTCCTATAAAATTTTAGAAATTAGTCCAAATTTAAAACAACGCCAACAGGAAATACTAAAAGCACAGATTCCTCATTTATTTCCTTTGCTTGAGTGGCTAGCCGATTGGCCTGAAATCCCGATAAAAGGGGTTATTATTGCCAACGAAGTGGTAGATGCATTACCTGTACATAAATTTTTATGGCTTGCTAACAGCGTACAAGAAATGCGAGTAAGCTACGATAAGGGTGTTTTTTTATGGTATTTGCAATCACCATCCTATGCGCTTGGAAAAAAACTGAGTCAATTAAAATTAACCTATTTTAATGAAACAAGACGCTATGAGTCTGAGGTTTGCTTAGGTTTGGCCGATTGGATAAATACACTGAGTTTGGTGTTAAAGCAAGGTTTAATAGTCATTGCTGATTATGGGTTTTCGGCGCGTGAGTATTACCATCCGGATCGCAGTCAAGGAACGTTGATGTGTTACTATCAGCATCGAGGTTATACGGATCCTTTGCGTTTGGTTGGGTTGCAGGACATAACCGCTTCGGTTGATTTTAGCTTACTTACTCAATGCGCATTAAACTCCGGATTAAAACTAGCTGGCTTTACTTCGCAAGCGGCCTTTTTGATTAACAACGGTTTGTTACAACGTATGGAAGAATGTTACAATAGGGTGCTATCGGCCGATATAAATCGACAGGTTTATTGTTTAACTTCACCGAACGAGATGGGGGAGTTAATAAAAGTAATAGGACTAACTCGTGAATATGAGTCGCCAACGATACAAGGGTTTACACAATACGATAAGCGGACACGTTTATAAATTTATTTTGATGGGAATAAATAAGCGTTGTAAGGTAATTAGACTATCCTATAAAAAGAAAAATAAGGAAAAAGTTTATGTCAGTTAATACAGTTTTTTCTATCCCTAGAAAAATAACGGCTTTAAAAGATAATGTAGAGGTTGTCGTTAAGAAGTTGAGTGATTTAATATATTGTACTGATAATTTAAATAATTTGAAAAATAAATCGGCAGAAAAAAACGTTGAATTACAAGCTTGTCTAGCCATTTTAAAAGGGATGATTAACGAAATTAATACCTTGGGCTCAAAACCTACCATAAGATATACTAACTAATAATTAGGCCTTATTTATGCTTCATTCAGAGCAAGAGATAAAGGTTGCTTTAGAAGTCAAGAGAATACTCGATGAAGGAATTAAGGAGGGTCCTTGGCAAGCCAATTTGTTTTTAAAGGGTATAAAAAAAAAACTAGAAGAGTTGCGTGACCGGTTTGAATTAGATGTAGGATTAGATCAAATTAAAAATGATCAATTAAATTATTTACCTTCGGCTAATACCAATGATAGTGCAATTGAAGTTTACATTTCGCTTTATCAATCGCAAGGAAGTAACCTACCTAAGTGGCAGGAGGTTCTTGCTTCTTTAGTCCGCCATTCCATGGGGCGTCCTATCTACAAAGATGAGAACGATGTGAAAGCAGCGACTCACTTAACCGACAGAAATCCTAATAATGCTTATGTCGTTGTGAAAGTAAACAGAGATGCAATTTTATTAGATTCAATGGAGCAGCCGCGCCTTGATCGGGAAGGCCGGAAGTTGATTATGTTGCGTGAAGGTGCCATTGCGCTGCATAATATTGTTCGTTTGGTGCATACCACAGGCCAATATAAATTTATTGGAAACTTTTTGGTTAAACAAAATTGAAGGTCGCTTTGCTATTTGAATGTAAATTATACTCGCAGCAATGGGATTTTCAGCAAGTGTCGCGAAATTGCGAGTTAAGCGGAAATGAAGCCGAAAACCCAAGTGTGAAGCGTATTATTTCAATAAAAAAATAACAATTTACTTATGCCACCTTCTTCCGGTTCGCAACAACAATCAGGCGATAATTCACTGGCTCCTTTATGGATTATCGTTGGCCTTTTTGTATTAGGATGGTTGTTGTGGTCATTTTTTCATACACAGATCGTAGGCTTTACTCTGACGGTTAAAGCGTGGGAAGCGAATCTTGTTGCATTTTTTCTACCCCATCTTGCGCATTTGCCGATTGAAATAAAGCATTTACCACCCGATCAAGTAGCGTTTTCGCAACTTTTAGATATTAGTAGAGAAATTGGTAGTTATTTAAGATATCCCATTATTATTATCCTTATTATTTTGGCATGCATTATTTATTCCAGTCATATTAATTTACAGTTTAAAAAAACTTATAACATGAAGTCGTTAACAGAGGCAGAACGAAAAAATTGGCCACAAATTTCTCCTGTGATCAAGCTTAATTTAGTTAAACAAGATATTGATAAAGGCTCCTGGGCAATGGCTTTATCGCCTATGCAATTTGCAAAAAAGCATGCCTTGCTCCAAGAAGAAAAAACCATCCCCACTATGACGATGGCTTCTACGCAGCGTAACCAAACGACTGTGCAAATAAAGAGAGATGCGGCCTATCACATTTTTGTTTTGCAACTCGGTGATTATTGGCAAGGCTTCCAACGTTTATCCCCGAGTAATAAGGCCTTATTTGCTATTTTTTCGGCGCGTGCTAATCGTGATCGGGATGGTGCACATAAATTGTTGTTACAGATAGCTGAATCGACAGAAACGGGACGACTTAACTTTGCAGGCGTTGATGAGCTATGGGAAAAACATAAAAATAATAAAGCCGTCAATCAAATTATGCATAGTCATGCGTATGTTCTTACAGTAATGGCTTCGATGTTAGTATTAGCAAGAAAGGATGGTGTATTAGCTTCAGCTGATTTTTTATGGTTAAAGCCTATAGATAGATTATTGTGGTTTATGCTTAATTCTGTAGGACGGCAAACGGTTTTCCCTGAAGTGGCGGGGCCTTTTGCGCATTGGAATATTGAGCGCGCTATGGGAAGACGGTTATTGTTGCCCATGGTTGAAGAAGCGGTTAATGGTTTGGATGCAGCTATTAAAGAAATTTTATATATACCCGATTCAGAAAAAGGATAGAGACGTCTTAACTTCAAGTGTAATGGATATATAAACAAAGGTTTTGTGAATTATAAGTAAGCTAGTGGAAATTAGAATGAAAATGACCTTAGCGCTATTCGCGAAGTTTCTAATAAATAGTATTTTAAAAATAATCTAAGGTTTATCTTTAAATATGGTTGCCATAGCACGCGGTTTAGAACAAAAACACGAGCAAGATCCACGCAAACTGTTACGGGATACGCGTACGCTCGGCCAGCGTTTTTTCGATTTTTTTAAAAATCCGCAGGGCGTTACCATTTTGTTAGTAGGTTTTGCTTCAGGTTCTTTTTTTATTCCAGGTATTGCGGATATTGTTTTTTTATTAGGCATTTTTTGTTTTTTTTATGCCTATACCCGTAAGACCGCACTACCGTTTCGTATGCCACAACGTGCACAAAAACTTGATTATAATGATTTGTTGCCGGGAAGTAATAAACCAAGAAAGGCGCGCGGTATTTGTTTGTTTGGTAATGAAATTTCTTCCGGAGAAGAACTTTGGTTTAGCAACGATGATATGCGCACGCACTGTTTGATCTTTGGTTCTACAGGTAGTGGTAAAACGGAAGCTTTAATCTCTTTAGCTTTTAATGCCTTAGTGCAGGGCAGTGGTTTTATTTATGTGGATGGAAAGGGGGATAATAGTTTATTTGCTAAAATCTTTTCTATGGCGCGCTCAATGGGACGCGAGGACGATATTCTTGTTGTCAACTTTATGACAGGCGCGCGAGATATTGTTGGACCGCAAGAAAAACGTTTATCGAATACCATGAATCCTTTTGCAAACGGTTCATCAAGTATGTTATCGCAGCTTGTCGTGAGTTTAATGGATGCGAGCAGTAATACGCCGGATGGAGACATGTGGAAGGGACGAGCCATTGTCTTTGTTGAAGCTTTGATGAAGTTACTGGTTTATATGCGCGATCAAGGCGCTATTTTATTAGACGTTAATGTGGTTCGGAATTATTTTGAGTTGTCGCGCGTAGAAAATATTGTTTTAGACAAAATTTTTCCGCGAGATGGTCAGGAACCCATGAGCTTAAATGAAGTTCCTGACGTTGTTTTAGAACCTATTACTAACTATCTGATTAACTTGCCCGGTTATGATAAATCAAAGAAAGGAAAACAAGTTTCTCAAGTATTAGAACAGCATGGTTTTATTACCATGCAGTTAACGCGTGTGTTTGGCTCCTTGGCCGATACTTATGGCCATATTTTACGAACGAATTTAGCGGAAGTTGATCTGAAAGATGTTGTACTCAATCGTCGAATTTTGTTGGTTTTATTACCTGCCTTTGAGAAATCACCGGATGAGTTATCTAATTTAGGTAAGGTTATTATTGCTTCGCTGAAAGCCATGCTTGCAGCAGGTTTAGGTGAAGAAGTCGAAGGTGATTATCGCGATATTATTGAGCGTAAACCCACCAATGCATTAACGCCTTATTTATGCGTACTCGATGAATATGGTTATTATGCGGTTCCAGGGTTCGCCGTTGTTCCGGCACAGGCGCGATCGTTAGGTTTTTCGATTGTTTTTGCAGGGCAAGATTTACCCGCCTTTCAAAAAGCATCAAAAGAAGAAGCTGCTTCTATTGGTGCAAACTGTAACATTAAGCTCTGTATGAAATTAGAAGACCCCTTAGAAACTTGGGATTTTTTCTCAAAAAGTGCGGGGGAAGCCTGGGTTACGAAGGTCGATGCTTTTCAGACACGCCCTGAAAGCGTTCTTAATAATTATGCGGATACGCGTAGCGCATCTAGTGAAAAACGTGCACGGATTGATTTGTTAGATCTTAAAGAGCAGCGTGAAGGGGAAGCGCATATTTTATTTAAATCCAAAATTATACGTGCACGCTTGTTTTATGCAAATCCGGAACCGGTGCAGCGTATGCGTTTGAATCAATTTTTAAAGGTAGGACTACCTGTTAATCGGGTTATGGTTGATTTACAACGTCGTTTATATGATTTTAATAAGATTATAGAAAAAGAAGCATTTTCTTTGGAAAAATTAGATGAGGTTTCTTTAGTTTCGAAATTGGCAGATATTTTGAATGCAGAAAGCGATCTGCAACCGATTGATGCTGCACTTTCTGCCTTGTTAACGATTCATAAGGCAAAAGAAAGTGATGTGGCAGAAATTATTATAGAAGACGAAATTTTAGAAACAGGCGAGTTAAATTTATTTACCAAACTTAATGTTTCTGCCAAATTACAGTCGGTGCTTTTAGTTGACAATTTAGAGCCGTTTGCTGAACCTTTCTTAAACCGTAGTTTTACACAGGGACAGTTGGCTGTGATAGAAAAAGTATCGGGTAAATTTGAAAAACATGCCGTTAATATTGCCAGTGAAATCGTGAAAGATATGGCATTAGCAACCCATTATCCTCCTGTTATACAGAACATTTTATCGGCTGAGGAAGTGAAAAATGTTGTTGATGAATTGATTCAATGTATAAAAAAAGCACGGGAAGAAGGTCAGGAAGAGAAATCTGATAGTTGATAGTTTTACTCATGCTCATGTTACGCGGTAGGCAATGACGATGTGTTCTTGTACTTAATTCTTTAGCTCAATACGAAGGTATGTTTAATCATGAAACTATTTTATTGTTTTTTCAGTTTACTTTTTTTATTTATTTCTGGATGTGCGAGTCAGCGTTCACCTTCTATATCTTTACCTGCTGTTCCGTCTTCTTTGGATTGTCAAACGAGATACCAAAGCGATAACTTAAGAAAAAGCGGGGTTCAAGTAATAAAAGTAGGGGATGAGTTGCGGCTAATCCTACCAAACTCTCGATTTTTTGTTAAAAATACAGCCACTTTGCAAATGACTTCTTATCCAGTTTTGAATGAAATTGTCGCGTTGCTTAATCAGAAGAAGAACTTAGGTATTAATGTATTAGCCTATACCCCTTATTTGGAGGATTTTACACCTAATACAAGCTTGGCTCAGCAACAAGCCCAAGTTATGGTGAATTACTTTTTACAGCAAGGGTTAAATACGCGCCTTATCCTGGCGAGTGCTTGGAAAGGAACGAGTGATAGACAAAAACAAGGGACAGGAAGCTTTAGTGATGACTCGCCTGGTATTTTCTGTGTTGAAATTAGAACTAGGCTTTTACAGCCGGAGGATAGTCAATGATGAACAAAATCTTGATCTTTATATTTCGCAAAAATTTATAAAAGTTATCGCTTATTGTACTTGAAGAAGATAATTTGAAGAAGATAAAATGGTGCTAAAAAAATCCCTTATTAGGGTCTACAATGATTGTAGATGAATAATTAAATAATACATTTAAAACTAGCTTTTCCTAATAAGACTGGGTTATAGTTCATTAAAATAAATGCTAAATGACGAGGGGTAAGGTGGCCAGCCGAATTGACTTAGTTCGATCGCGTAAAGGGTTTTATCGGGGTAGCTATAATCGAGTTTGTATCGGACTACTAATTGCTTTGATGATTATATTTTTACTTACTGGTTTAGTGGTGTATCTTGCTATTTTTCGTCCGGTTTCAGCTTTTTATGCCACTTCTATAGATGGAAAGGTAACTCGCTTAGTCTCTCTAGATTCGCCTGTGCGAGCGAGTGCTTAGTTAATAAAAATAATTTAAGAGAGATAATAATGAAAGAAGATGCACTTCAAATCGTTACATTACGAAATGAATTCTATCGTGATAATTATCGAAAAGTTGTAGCTGCCTTACTTGTTAGTTTTTTTATTATCTTAATTCTAGCCGGGGCGCTTTTTTATATTGTAACGAATCCTCCTGCGCCTCGTTACTTCGCGACCACAAATGATGGCCGTATTTTGCCACTTATTCCTTTTGATCGCCCTAATCTATCCAATTCAGCGGTTTTAGAGTGGGCCAACACAGCAGCGGCAGCTACTTATAGTTATAATTTTATTAATTATCGGCAAGCTTTACAACAAGCGGCCGATTATTTTACCGCGGAAGGTAAGCAAATGTTTTTTAATGCTATAAAAAGCTCAAATAACTTGACTGCGGTGATAGCAAAGAAATTAATTGTATCTGCTGTAGCAACCGGGGTTCCTGTCGTACTAGAGCAAGGTGTTATGTTAGGTCGTTATACATGGAAAGTGCAAATTCCGATGTTAATTACTTTTCAAAGTGCAAGTCAATTTTCCCAACAATCCGTTACAGTGACAATGGTTATTGTACGCGTTTCAACTTTAGAATCTCCACGTGGTATCGGCATTGCTCAATTTATTGTATCAGGAGGCGGCGGTATTACCGGTTAAAACCATGAATAGACCTCTTTTTAAATGGCATTATGGACTTTATTGTATTCATTTTCTTGTAGGGATATTAGTGTTAAGTGGATTACTTAGCGCTACTGCAAAAGCTGCAGCGAATCCGAATCAACAAAATCAAGTGGCTTCTACGCGGATTAGTTCTTCAGAATCGAGTGGTGGGGATGCGAATAACGAGTCGGTGTCAGTACAGGCACTTAACAGGGCAGCGTTTGGCTCTATGACACAAACCATGTTGCCTATGACCCCTGAGCAGATTCAACGATTAAGGCAATTGTTCAACCAGACACAAGCCGCGGCTGTAACAACACCGGGTACCCCGCCGCGTCCAACAATTTCTTCGCAATATGTAAAGCTTGAACCCGGTGCCACACCAACGGTTATTCGTTTAGCGCAAGGTTATGTGACAACCGTGGCTTTTCTGGATGCAACAGGCCAACCGTGGCCGGTAGATAATTATGATATCGGCAATCCGCAGTCGTTTAATATTCAGTGGGATAAAAAAAGTAATTTATTAATGATACAAGCTACTGCTTTGTATAGTGTAGGTAATCTTGCGGTACAGCTACGAGGTTTACCTACGCCTGTTATGGTGACTTTAGTCTCTGGCCAAAAGGCGGTAGATTATCGTATTGATTTACGTATCCCTGGTAATGGTCCAAACGCTAAAGCACTTCTAGGACGAAGCTTGCCTGAAAGTGCGGATCCTACTTTATTAAATATTTTAGAGGGGGTTGCGCCAAAAGGAAGTTCAGTACTCAAGATTTCTGGTGGTCCCGCACAAGCATGGTATGGCAGTAATCATCTTTATTTACGAACCCGCTTAACCCTAATTTCACCCGCATGGATTGCGACAATGTCTAGCCCTGATGGAATGAAAGCTTATGAAATGCCAAAAACGCCGCTTATTTTAGGTTTTCAAGATGGTCAATCTATACAATTAAAAGTCGAAGGGTTTTAAGTATTCCTATGAGTCTTAAATTACAAAATGTTACCGCATTATTTAAAAATGTACGTACGCGAACTATTATTATAGTCACCGTATTTATCTTGTTAGCTGGGCTTTTATTAGGCTTAGGTCGTTTAATGAATAGAACAGCACCAGCTGATTCTTCTATTCAATTAAAAGATACACCAAACATACAATCTGTTCCGGGGGGGCTTGATAAACCACCCTCTGCAGATTATCAACATCTTCAGCAACAACAGAATCTTCAACAAGCAGAGATCGCTGCAAAAACAGGTGCTAGCGCCATTCCAACTTTATTGGATAGTTCTCAGTTTAATCAGCTTCAACTAAATCAAGGTACAAATGGTTGCTGTTCCCCTTGTTCTTGCTGTGGGACAAATTCAGTTTGTGGAAGTCAAACTCCTCAGCGTGGCTCGGCATTGTTACAACCTAGTCAGCTGCGATCTGGAACTTTAGTTTATGATACGCATGGTAATGTGACAGGTCGTTTAGGACCTGATGGAAAGGTACGTAATAAAAATGGTGAAATTATAGGACAAGTTGGCCCTGATGGTTTAGTTCGTGCACTGGATGGTTCTGTCATTGGTAGTGCTGCTGTTCCTGCTGAAGGTGATCCTATTTATGATGCAACAGGCCATTTGATCGGTCATGTTGGGATAGATGGAAAGGTACGTGATAGGCAAGGGCGAATTATTGGTACGGTAGCTGCGGATGGAACTGTTCGTGATCTTAAAGGCGCTGTTATTGGGCGTGCTGTTAATCCTAAATTAACAAATTCTGGCACGGGCGTACGTGTTTACGATGCGCAAGGCCATTTATTAGGGACAGTCGGAGCAGATGGCATTGTGCGAGATGGCAAAGGTAATGTCATTGGTGAAGTCGGCACAGATGGTATCGTGCGTGATGCCAGTGGAAAAGTTATAGGAAAGACAGGTGTTAATAGTGTAGGTGCACCTGTTTACGATGCGCAAGGTCATTTATTAGGAACAGTTGGAGCAGATGGCAAAGTGCGAGATGGCAAAGGCAATGCCATTGGCGAAGTCGGCGCAGATGGCATTGTGCGTGATGCCAGTGGAAAAGTTATAGGAAAGACGGGTGTTAATAGTGTAGATGCACCGGTTTATGATGCGCAAGGTCATTTATTAGGAACAGTTGGAGCGGATGGCAAAGTACGAGATAGCAAAGACAATGCCATTGGTGAAGTTGGAGCAGATGGCATTGTGCGTGATGCCAGTGGAAAAGTTATAGGAAAGACGGGTGTTA
>X84_Common_Chiffchaff__coassemble_15_pt1 | contig 35310 bp, 33 predicted proteins | sample X84_Common_Chiffchaff__metabat2_high_PE_001 | metagenome-assembled genome bin X84_Common_Chiffchaff | reverse complement strand
TTTTTATCCTTATTTTTTTACAACGTTTAACTTTATGCAACGCTATTTTTCAACATGCCGATAAGTATACACGAATATATTTTAGAGAATCGCTATAAACAAGATTGGCGCTTACAGATACTTTCTAATGCGCCTTTAAACTTCACATTAGTTTCACTAATCAATTATTAAACATAATAAAATTTAGCCCACAAAAAAATGCATCCGTTAACGAAACCTGTGCTGGAATACTTAAAAGAAAAAAATAGCTTATATCAACTTCAGGTTAAACTAGGTCCTGCATTGCGAATATTCTCGCTTACTTCAAACTTCTTAAAATTATCAATAAACTTACCGATTAATTCCTTGGCTTGTTTATCATATTCAACTGGATCATTCCATGTTTGCTTTGGGTTTAACAAACGAGAATCAATTCCTTCGAGTTGCTTAGGAATAGCAAAATTAAAACCAGGTAGTGTTGTATATTCAACCGCTTTTAATTCATTATTTAAAATACCGTGAATGACCGCGCGCGTGACAGAAATAGGGAAACGCCGTCCTTGACCATACGCACCACCTGTCCATCCCGTATTCACGAGATAAACGGTTGTATCACTGTTTTTCAACCGCTTTATAAGTAATTCAGCATAAATTTTTGCCGGACGTGGAAAAAATGGAGCACCAAAACATGTACTAAATGTTGTTTTAATCGGTTCGGTCTGGTCAACCTCGGTACTACCTACTAAAGCCGTATATCCACTTAAAAAGTAATAGGCCGCTTGTTCATGACTTAAACGTGCTACAGGCGGTAACACACCATACAAATCACAGCTTAAAAAAATCACAGCATGAGGTAAACGTTCTACACGATTTTCAGGTACACGCAGAGAAATAAAATCCAATGGGTAAGCCGCGCGCGTATTTTGAGTTAAGCTTGCATCTTTATAGTTGGGTTCTAAAGTTTGCTGGTTTAATACAACATTTTCCATCACCGCGCCACGCCGAATAGCACTCCAAATCACTGGTTCGCGTTCTTGCGATAAATCGATACATTTTGCATAACAGCCACCCTCGAAATTAAAAACGCTGTTTTCACTCCAGCCGTGCTCATCGTCTCCAATCAAATAACGCGCTGGGTCAGCTGATAAGGTTGTTTTACCCGTTCCTGATAAACCAAAAAATAAGGCTAAATCACCCTTTTCACCTACATTCGCAGAACAATGCATCGGCAAAACATCTTCGGCAGGTAATAAATAATTCATAACAGAAAACATAGCTTTTTTAATTTCGCCAGCGTAACGATGTCCGCACAATAAAACTTTACGCTCTGTAATATGTATAATTAAAGTCGCGTCACTATGGACGCCATCGCGTTGCGAATCGGTTTTAAGGCCTGGGAGACTTAGGATAGTCCATTCAGATTTACCGCCCTTTCTATGAAAATATTTAGGTCTAATAAACAGTTGCCTAGCAAATAAACTATGCCAAGCATATTCTGTGATAACCTTTACTGATAAGTAATAGTTTGGATCCGCACCTACCTGCAAATTGGAAATAAACAAATCAACTCTCTTTGCGTATAATTCTGCCCGCTTCCACAATGCATGAAAGTTTTCTTCTGATATAGGTTGATTAATTGGACCCCAATCAATATCTTTTTCGGTATTGGACTCCTTAACAATGAACTTATCTTTGGGTGAACGACCTGTCCGCTTACCTGTCACTACGGATAAAGCACCATTACTTGCAATTACTCCTTCCTTACGCTTTACAGCTGCTACAATGAGCTCTTCTGCAGAAAGATCAATAAATTCTTTAGATGCTGAAAGCATTGAAAACTGGACGGATGACATAGACTACACCCCATAGCTAAGCAGAATGGGTATATGTTAGCACAGATAAAACGGGGTTGATAACTTAAAATTTTTTTAAATTCGTGGTCGATCGCTATAGGGGCCAAAAAAATTATTTGCTGATTCTTCGCCGCTAAAAAATTTATCCATAGACTCTATAAAGGTTTTCTTTACAACTTCTACAAATCTAGCAATCATCTCCGCTAGCTTCTCCTGAACTTTGGTTGAAAAAGTTATATTTCTAAACCCATTATTAATTCTTCCATAAGAATTTATATAAATTAACTTTTCCACTATTGTGGCAGGAAAGTTAACATCAATATCCGCTTCTGCAGGCTTAATTACTTTAAATTTTTTCTCTTCCAAATCGTAATAAAGCTTATACTCAACCGTCAAAGAAAATGGTTCACTCAATAATAGGTGTCCAAAATCGTAGTCTTTGTCAATATTAACTTGATCTAGCTTAACTAAGCCCGCATCTCCAAAAGCTTGACTATCATTTGCTAACAAATAATTTCCATGCTCTTGCGTTTGCTCTTGTAAGCTAGTTTCAGGCGGTTTAGGCAAATACATACGGATAGTAAGCTCTCTATAGGCATCTAGCGCTTGTTTTTGTATCTTAGTAAATTCACGACCTTCTATGCCCTCCGCAGAGCAAGAGATATTCTTTGCAAACTCAGATAAATTTAGGTGTAAACTATTGTACGCGCTGATTTCTCTTACAGTCACCGCATTATTCGCATCAACTTCAACGATAAACTTATGTGTACGATCTACACCTTTAATACCTACGCGAGGGAAAATAAGGTTTTCCAACGCATTTCTACCCGAATAAAAAGGCCCTGATTGTTGCATCATTTTTTTTACTGTAATATCCAATTCAGGATTTATATTTCTTAGTTCTTCTACAAATTTATTTTTTACTTTTTCAGCTTCGTAATTGAAATTCTCACTATCATAAAAATTACTTTTTATATAATGTAGTTTATTTTCTTGGTTAACCAAAAGCTTGACTTCTGAGATTCTATGAAAATCACATTCGAATTGATTCTCTGTCGACTTAACAGCCGCTAAAAAATCAAAAGATTTTTTTACTTTAGATTGAAAAAAAGCACTTGCTACAGCCATGTTGTCATTCCAAAAATTTAAAATTACTTACCCCCCCTATGTTAAATTAATTTTTAAGTTTTTTCTATATTTTTTAGATAAAAAAATAGAGAAAACTAAATTTTAGCGTGTTAAATTAATTTCATAACAAGTACTGCGAAAAAATTAATTAACAACCAAATACCGTATGAAAAAAGTACATATTCTGTAAAGTACGCTACATAGCGTATGACCAGCAGTAGAGAGAACTCTACACTTATGATGAAAAATAAGGATAAAAAACTTGAATTAACTTAAGGAAGCCGCGAGAATAACCCATTAGAAGTTCAATAATGCAAAATCATGGCTAAGGAACCTAAAATTAAACCCCGTCTACTCTCTGGCGATACGCCTACTGGCAAGCTTCATCTCGGACATTGGGCAGGCTCATTGGAAGCACGTGTTGCATTACAAGAAACTTATGAATGTTATTTTGTTCTTGCTAATGTGCATGCATTTACGACCCGGGCTGAGCATCCGGAAGAAATACGCCAAAATACTTTAGACATCGCTCTAGATTATCTTTCTGCAGGTATAGACCCTTCAAAAAGTACTATCTTTATTCAATCGGAAGTGCCTGCTATTGCGGAACTCAGCTGGTTTTTTAGTATGTTACTTTCATTTCCGCGTGTTATGAGAAACCCAACAATAAAGGAAGAGATACGTAATAAAAATCTAGGCGATAATTATCCTTTTGGCTTTTTGTTATATCCTGTAGGTCAAATCGCTGATATCCTTGCTTTTCGCCCAGAAATCGTTCCTGTCGGTGAAGATCAAGTCGCTCATTTAGAAATGGCCCGTGAATGTGCGCGCAAATTTAATCAGGTTTATTGTGCTGTCGATCCACAAACTGTGGATAAGGATTATGTTACAAAAGGGGGATTATTTCCTATCATTCAAGCCAAACTAAGCCGTGTAAAACGCTTAGTCGGTACCGGCAGACCTAATGCCGATGGCGTACTCCCGAAAATGAGTAAATCACTCAATAATTCCATTTATTTGAGCGATGATGCAGATACAATTTCTAAAAAAGTAATGGGGATGTATACCGACCCAAAACGATTACGTGCCTCTGATCCCGGCTTTACGGAAAATAACCCTTTATGGATTTTTCATGAGGCATTTAATCCTGATAAAGCCTGGGTTGCAGAAGCTGAAGAACAATATCGTAAAGGCCAAATTAAGGATGTTGATTGTAAACGTAAACTTGTTGATGTACTGGTGGAATTAACCCGCCCCATGCGTGAACGTCGAAAAACTTATGAGAACGATCCTGAAGAGATATTAAATATTTTAAAGTGCGGCACAGAACGCGCTAATCAAGTCGCAGAAGAGACACTAATCAAAGCTAAAAAAGCAATGAAACAAGACTACTTCGACCGGCAACTTAAATTAACACCTGTGACTTCTTAGTTTTTAAACCTATAAAACATTCTTCAAAAATCTGGATACTAGCTCGTCGGTACGACGGAGACGAGCTAACTTAACGGTGATTTTTTTTACGTAAGGCACGTTTTTTATGTAATGCGAGGAGTGTTAAACTGGGGCCAGAAAGCCCATAGCAAAAAAAGATTAAAAAAAGTATTTTAGGCGGATCTAAGGAAATACCAACAAAAGCCAATACTACTAATAAAATTGCCACAAAAGGAACGCGACCTTTCAAATCGATCTCTTTAAAAGAATAATAACGGATATTACTAACCATTAAAATAGCGGTTAAAATGGCTAAAACGGCCGCGGTCATATCCACTACATTCCCTGGAATTTCAGAATCAACGCTTAACCAGACCATGCTAGCTAAAATACCAGCCGCTGCGGGGATAGGAAGACCCTGAAAGTAACGTTTGTCTGTCATTTGTGCTTGGGTGTTAAAACGAGCCAGGCGTAGTGCACCCGCTGCAGCAAATATAAATGCTGCCAGCCACCCTAATTTCCCTAAACTTTCCAAGGACCAACTATAAACCACCAATGCTGGGGCAACACCAAAAGACACCATGTCGGATAAACTATCTAATTCTGCACCAAAAGCACTTTGTGTATTTGTCAAACGTGCAACGCGTCCATCAAAAAAATCCATAATCATAGCAACGAAAATAGCAATCGCTGCATTACTAAAATACCCCTCCATAGATGTTACAATGGCATAAAAACCGGCAAACAATCCGGCAATCGTAAATAGATTAGGCAGTAAGTAAATACCGCGCCGACGATAAATAGCCTGCCTGTCGCCTTCTTCTGGTTCGGTACTTTTTATATTTTCGTTAGATTGTAAAGAATAGCCTGTCATTTGTTCACTTTGTTCAGACAAAAATGTTTCGTCATTAAGATAAAAAACTTTTTTTTTCATACATTAATTCCTTGCAAGGATTTTAATCGATAAAGTATCTCAAGTGCTTCCTTGGGTGCTAAATGATCAGGCTCAGTACGCTCTAACAGTTCCATAATTGGAAGTGAGACTGACTTTTCAGCAGCTAATGGATAAGGCACTATTTTATTATATAAATTAGCCTCTTGTTCTAGTGTTGCTAACTTCTCTTTAGCTCGCACAATAACTGTTTTAGGAACCCCCGCAAGTTGTGCCACATGTAAGCCGTAGCTTTGATCCGCAGGACCTTCATTCACGGTATATAAAAACACTATTTTATCTTCATGTTCGATAGCTCTTAAATGGCAATTAGCTATTCCTGGTATTATTTCAGCAAGCTCCGTTAACTCAAAATAATGCGTGGCAAATAAAGTATAGCATTTGATTTCTTTTGCCAAATATTCCGCACACGCAAAAGCTAAAGCTAAGCCATCAAAGGTACTTGTGCCACGACCAATTTCATCCATAATAACCAAGCTTTGTTGGGTAGCATTATGCAAAATAGAAGCCGTTTCCGTCATTTCCACCATAAAAGTTGAACGCCCCCCTGCCAGATCATCCGCTGCACCTATTCGAGTGAATATACGATCAATAGGTCCTATGGTGACACTTTCGGCAGGCACAAAACTTCCTGTCATGGCGAGTAAACATATTAATGCCGTTTGCCGCATATAAGTTGACTTACCTCCCATATTAGGGCCAGTAATAATCAATACGCGTCTTTCTGGTATTAATTCGCTATTATTCGCAACAAAAGGTGTATCCATAGCTTGCTCAATAACCAGATGACGCCCACCTTTAATATGGATACCGCTGTCGTTTATTAATTGTGGGCATACCAGCTTAAGCGATACGGCGCGCTCTGATAAACACACAAGAACATCTAACTGAGCCAAGGCGTTGGTAGTTTTTTGTAGATCGTGGAGATAGGTAAATAACTCATCGAGAAGTTCATCATAGAGTTTTCTTTCTAGACTCAATGCCTTGGAGCGCGCACTCAGCGCTTTATCTTCAAATGCTTTTAATTCAGGCGTAATAAAACGCTCTGCATTTGTTAAAGTCTGTCGACGAATATAGTGTTGTGGCACATTTTTTGTCTGACCTTTACTTATTTCAATATGGTAGCCATGAACACGATTAAAACCGACTTTTAGTGTACTAATTCCTGACTGTTCTCGTTCGCGTTTTTCTAAGTCAACCAGATACTGTCCCGCATTCTCACTCAATTGCTGTAACTCGTCTAACTCATCGTTATAGCCTTTTGCAATAACACCGCCTTCACGAATAACAACTGGAGGATTTTCAACAATGGCTTCTTTTAATAAAGAAAATAATTTCGGGAAGGTTTTGATATCCCGGGTTAATCGAATGAGTAAAGCATCCGTCTTACTTTCTTCATTAGAGCATAAACAAGCAAGCTTATTATGAATATCCGGTAAACTTGCTAAAGCTAAACGAAATTGCATCAAATCACGCGGTCTTGCAGATTTTAAGCCAATGCGGGTAACGATGCGCTCAATATCCCCGATAATCTGTAATACATTATGTAAACTTGGATAAGCTTGCGTCTTTAATAAGTGTTGAATAGCTTGTTGACGTTCTTGAATTAATGGAGCCTGTCTTAAGGGTCGCTGTATCCATCGATATAACAAACGGCTTCCCATCGCTGTCGCGGTCTCGTCAATAGCGGATAGAAGTGTATTATTTTTTCCTCCTTGTAGATTAACCGTTAACTCTAAATTGCGCCGTGTTGTTGCATCTAAGATAAGACTATCTTCTCGTCGTTCTACATGTAGAGGTTGAATATGCGCTAATCCAGCCGCTTGCTGGGTATCTTTTGCATAATTGAGCAAACAACCCGCGGCTTGAATCGCTAACGGTAAATCTTGACAACCAAAGCCGCTTAAATCACGAGTTTGGAATTGTTGACAAAGGTAATGGGTAGCCGTTGTTAAATCAAATTCCCAACTGGGTCTACGCCGTATATTTTTATACGGTGCTAGTAAAGCCAAACGACTAAATGTTTCATCGATTAATAATTCAACCGGATTAAGTCTTGCTAACTCACTGATTATCGCTTCTTCGCCATTGACTTGTAAGAGATGAAATCGACCGCTCCCCATATCTAAATAGGCCAAGCCAAACTGTGCTTCTTTATCTTTAAGCGAAAGTAAAAGATTTGTTTGTCGTGCTTCTAATAAAGCTTCGTCGCTAAGCGTACCCGGTGTAATAATTCGTGTTACTCGCCTTTCCATAGGCCCTTTTCCAGATATGGAATCCGAAATTTGTTCGCAGATTGCAATAGATTCACCCTGCTTAACAAGTTTCGCTAAATAACTTTCTACACTATGGAAGGGTACGCCTGCCATAGGGATGGCATTACCACCCGATTGCCCACGCTTTGTTAAAGTTATATCTAATACTTTAGCTGCTTTAATTGCATCTTCATAAAATAATTCATAAAAATCTCCCATACGATAAAATAAAAGCTTATCCGGATATTTTGCTTTTATGCTGAGATACTGACGTATCATGGGTGTATGTTGAGAGGAATCCATTGGGTTTTTCATAATTATAATAGTGTATCCAATCTAGACATTTAATTATACCTCAGACGCTCCACTCTATTTTATTTAGTTGATAAACTATTACTTTATGCCAAAACCTAAGTTTAATCGCTGATTGAAAAACTAGACTGCTCAAGGTTGCTAAGCGGAGGATTTTTAGTCACGCATAAAAAAACATTAATTTTTTCGGAAGTCATTTCTGCCATTTTCTTCTTCAAGAACTGATAGAGTTGATAACCTAAAAATTCAATTAGCTTAAAGGAACGAGCATCGCAAAACTTTTGCAGCTCAGCAGAAAGCGCCGCATAGCAAAACGTGCCTTGCAAATCATCCGTAGTACAAGCCGGAGGAATTCCTATAAACTGCAGTTTTAATTGAATTAAAACCTGTTGCGGTAAAGCTCGCTCTTCTTCTAGATGACCTAACTTAACGTTTAGGCTAAGCTTATTGAGTATCAATTGGCAATACATAGACGGCTAGCTTAGCAAAGTAAACATTGTTTGGCGACCGCTTCGTACAAACATACGACTCTCCAACTTTCCAGGCTTCCCTCTTGCGACCTCTCGGGGAAAAGCAGACAATTGTTATCTGCCTTGTCTATATTTCGCTAAACAATATAATAAGAGAGTTTTATCCATGAGCTACATCGACCAAACACTTTCAAGCAATGAATTTGTATTTTACCGGTGCCGTCCCCATTGGATCATCTTTTCTAAGCCTTTCTTTACCCTATTAGCCGGATTGTTAGTTTTTTATTGGGGCCTCCACTTAATGGCTGGAATTTTTTTATTTGTCGCCCTCCTTAGTTGGCTTTCAGCCATAGTCGCTTACTTCACTTCGGAGTTTGGCATTACAAATCAGCGAGTAGTTATTAAATTAGGTTTTATCCGTCGTTATTCATTTGAGAACTCATTAACGCGTATAGAAGGCATAGAAGTAGATCAAAGTATATTCGGCCGTTTTTTGGATTACGGTTCTATCTGTATCCGTGGTGTTGGAGGTTCAGGTGAATTATTTCCAGCAGTTCCCAGTCCACTAGTATTACGTCAAAAAGTCCAAGAACAATTAAATCAATAGTCAATGCCTAAATTTGTAAAGAGAAGCTATTTATAGTTATTTTTCCATTGACGCAGATAAGCGAATATTTCAACAAGGGAATCTAAACTTTTCCCTCTATGTTTTTTTATTTTTACTGCAATCTCTGCATTATCACAGCGTAAAAAAGGGTTAATCAGCCGTTCGTTGGCTAATACAGCAGGAAGCGTTGGTAAGTTTTTTTGGCGTAATTCGCGAACCTTTTCTAAACGTTCTTTAATCTGGAGATTATTTGGCTCCACAGTTTGAGCAAATTGAAGATTATTAAGTGTATACTCATGGCCACAGTAAATTTTTGTCTCATCCGGTAGATTTGACAGCTTATTTAAAGACACTAACATTTGCTCCGCAGTCCCTTCAAATAACCGGCCGCAGCCTGCGGAAAATAAGGTGTCGCCGCAAAAAAGTAAACCATCTGCGTAATAAGCAACATGTCCAAGCGTATGACCAGGAATGTCAAGTACAGTAAAAATAATCGGCCAATTTGCTAATTGAACATTATATCCCTCATTAACAGGATAGGTTACGCTCATTATTTTTTCTTTAGCCGGACCATAAACTGGAACAGAATGTGTGTTTAATATCCCTTTTATACCATTGGTATGATCCCAATGATGGTGGGTAATTAATATGGCATCAAGTGAAAGATTGAAGCGTTTAAGGTAAGCTAAAACAGGCTTTGCTTCTCCAGGATCAACAATAATACAATTATTTTTTTCGTCATCAATAAGACACCAAATGTAGTTATCTTTAAAAGCCAAAATAGGCTCTACTCGAATCGCCATATTGTCTCCAAATTTCTTCTATTTCTAACAATGCTTCTCTACAATCTCTATGAGTAAAGTGTAAATGAGGTTAATTAAAAAACGCTTATTTCCGCGCCCGCCGCGCTTCTGCTTCTTTACGCCGACCCTCTCGTCGATAACCTGCTTCTTCATAACGACGTTTTTCATCTTTGGTTTTTGCAATAACATGAGGAACAGCCGTTGGGCGCCCATTTTCATCAGTGGCTACAAACGTAAAATAGGCTGAAACCATATGCCGTCGATCACCTGTACGGTAATCTTCTGCTAAAACCCGAACACCTACTTCCATAGAGGTTTGCCAGCTACGATTAATAGACGCTTGAAAGATCAATATATCTCCTCGCTTAGCCGGTTGTAAAAAATGCATAGCATCCACCGATGCCGTAACGCAAGATTTGCCACTATGCCGTTCTGCAACAACCGAAGCCACTCTATCGAGTGTTGACATGATTAAACCACCAAAGACGGTCTCAGTAGAATTGAGATCATTGGGAAATATCTTGTAGGTATGATCGTGAATAGCCGACGCAGAAACGAATTTTGCTGTTTGTATTGTCATGGAGTATACCTACGTGCTAAACCAGGCTCTAGTATAACCTTATTATTCTATCTGTCCTATGCATTCGCCAAAACAAACCTTCTTGTCAGGTTTAAGTTGATCTGACCATAGAATACGATGCTCAGAAAACAAAATAATAACGGTTGATCCTAATTGGAACTGACCCAATTCATTACCTTTAGAAAGAGAAACAGCATTCTCGGAATAATGCCAACGACGAATTTGTCGTAAAGTAGCAGGAACAACCACGCCTTCCCATACTGTACTAATATTAGCCACTAGCATAGCACCGACTAAAATAACTGCCATAGAGCCTGCAGGCGTTGCAAATAAAGTAATAACTCGTTCATTGCGAACAAATAACTGGGGGAGCTGATCGGTTGTTTGTGGGTTTACCGAAAATAATCGGCCAGGCACATAGATCATTTCTCTTAGACTTCCTTCACAAGGCATGTGCACGCGGTGATAATCCTGCGGCGATAGATAAAAAGTAGCGAATTTTCCATTTTGAAACTGTTCTACCAACTCATTAGATCCTCCTAATAAAGCTTGTAAACTATAATTTACCTTCTTCGCCTGAATAAGCTGGCCTTCCTTTATATCACCCAATTGACTAATAGAACCATCAACAGGAGAGACAATCACGTTAGGATCGGATTCAATAGGGCGTTTTTCTGCTTTTAAAGCGCGTGTGAAAAATTCATTAAAACAACTATAATCATGAGGATTTTCTTTTACAGCCAAACTCATATCAACTTGATAGTCCCTTATAAAATTTTTTATTAGTCTATTTTTTATCCAAGGCTGTTTACAGCCGGCAACCCAGCCAGCAAATCGGGATAACCCATGCTGTGGTAACAAAGATTGAAATAAAGTTTGCAAAAAATCCCCCTATTAGGCTTTATAATTAGAATATACCCATTACACTTTAAAATGTGATTTAGCATTTTAAAGTGTTTCATCTCGCGATGGAGATTTTCGGGAGGAGAATCGCGATTCTCCTCCTGAATGACGGTGCGCCCCGCTCCTATCTGTTGAATTAGCATTTCACTTTGTGGTGAAGTACTAAGGTGCCCGTCATGTAATCGGATATACCGCTCGTCATGAATTTTGAAAGATTCGCATTTTCAGGTACGAGCGGTATATCCCTATAAAAGCGCTATTTATAACATATTGCGCGTGCCTATTTTACTTTAGGAAATCAAATATCTATAGTTTTTTATGGGCTATTATAAAATGATTGATATAGAAGTGCTTATTATTAGTGCGGGCCCTACAGGGTTGACGATAGCAAGCCAACTTTTACGGCTAGGTGTTCGTTTTCACATTGTCGATAAACAAAAAGATCGTACACATGAATCATGTGCATTTGCTATTCAAGCCAAATCCATGGAGATATTTCAAAATTTGGGCCTTGCTTCGGAGCTTATCAAAGTAGCACGTACCAGAATGGATTTTGTTTTTTTTATTAATGGCAGAAAACCAACAGAAATATGTTTTAAAAAATTCAAACAGCAAAATAGTCCTTTTCCTTCCATTTACTTTCTTCCTCAAAATAAAACAGAACATATTCTTATTAAATTTTTAGAAAGGCAAGCTATTTTTATCGAAAGCGAGCAAGAGTTACTCTTTTTTTCACAGAATAAACACGGCGTTCAAGCAAACATAAAGGATCTGCAAACGAGCGAAATAAAACTAGTTACTTGCGCTTACATCATAGGCTGTGATGGCGCACATAGTACCGTTCGCCATACGCTTAATTTTTCATTTGAAGGCCCAGCTTATAAACAAAGCTTTATCTTAGATGATGCCACTATCAATTGGCCTTTTCCCTATGGTAAGTTTTTATTCGTTCTAGCTAAACAAGGAATATTTTTCCATATTCCTTTAAAAAAAACTTCCGTCGAATTATGTTAGCGCACCGTTTAGGTACTTATACCGAAGAGAAATTACCTCCACCAACTATCCCAGAAATAGAATTGGTTGCTCAGCAAATTATGAAAACATCTATTAAATTAAATAATTCAAGTTGGATGTCGCAATTTCACTTACATCACCGCGGCGTACAAACCTATTATCACGGACGTACTTTTCTTGCTAGAGATGCGGCACATATTCATAGTCCCGCAGTTGGTCAAGAAATGAACACAGGAATCCAAGATGCAACTAATCTATCCTGGAAATTAGGTCTCGTCTTGAAAAAAAGAGGGTCGAAAAAAATTTTAAATACCTATGAAACAGAGCGCCACCGAATGGGCAAGATTTTGTTGAGCACGTCCGATCGATTTTTTTCGGTTATGACAACTAAAAATTTTCTCATTTCTTTATTACGTAATTTACTATTGCCTTTGTTTATTAAATTCCTTTTTTCAAAAAAAGTACTGAAAAACGTTTATTTTGGTTTATGCCGCAATTAAATATTGATTATCATACAAATCTATTTGTTTATGAGTTTATAGAAGACGCAGATGATACTTTTAAAAAGGGGCCATGTGCGGGTTATCGTGCACCCGAGGCATATTTTAATTTATCTACACTATTTACTTTACTACAGAAAAAACCAATACATTTGTTATTATTTGGACATAAAAAGTTAGCTATAAACTATTTAAAAAAATTAAAGACTTTAGAAAATCTTTATATCGACTGGCTACAAATTCATCATTTTACTGTATCTTTAGCCAATCAAAACGTTTTTCAACGTTATGGGGGTTACTTCATCCGCAAGTTATGTCATTAGACCCGACGGTTACATAGGTTTTCGTCCATTTGGCAGTGATTTGACTCTAGTAAAGAATTACTTAAAACCCTTCTTCAAAAAAATCAATACGCTGGAACACTAACATGCTAAAAACCCGACTGATATACATTTTTTTCTTTTTATTATTTTCACCCTACTGTTCAGGAAAAGAAATAATTGAACTAGCAAGTAAAATAGGAAAATTTACCATTGATCCAGCGACATTAGCCATTTCTCTAGCCCCTGCAGATGATTCAGAAAAAATTGAGTTAACGCAAAACACGCATCATTTTGACGAGGTTAAAGATTTAAAAAATGATGCCCACAATGCACACTGGTATTATCCTGTACTTAAAATCTATGTGAAAGTAAGCACCGATGCTCAAGGTCTGCATTGGCTATTTACCACGGATAAACAACAAAAATTTCAATGGCCAGTTGTAGGTTTGAGCCGACAAGCAACCGCTTTGATTATTCCTGACGGAGAAGGTTTGTATGTTCCTAACCACGATCCTTTCTGGCTAGAAGAATTCAAGAAATATCCCATACTCTCTCTAAGTATGCCGTTCTTTGCAATTCAATATAAGGAAAATGTTATCAACACAATGATAGCTGAACACGACGAAGATACAGAGGTACGGGCTAAACAAGAAAATAAACAGCTTTATCTAATAAGTAGCCATAACTTTTTAAAACGCAATCATTTTCCGAAGTATGAAATATTTATTCACTCTACGGGCAACTCACCTATTAGTCCGGCATTAGATTATCGCCAGTTATTGATGGAAGAAAATAAGTTTGTTTCTCTCAAACAAAAAATATTAGAAAATGCAAATGTTAATAAATTACTCGGTGCTTTCCACGTCTGGGTATGGGGTGACGGAAAGAATATAGAGATGTTGCATAAATTTGCTGCGCTTGGGATCAAACACTTATGGGTAGGTTACGACGCTTCGCCAGTCAAAGGAGGAGATAATATTGATAAAACCTACGTCCAAACAGCTGAAAATATGGGTTATCTAATCGCCCCTTATGATAGTTTTGATAACGCACAAAATCCAAAAACTTCCGATAGTATAACATCGACATGGCCTAATCACTTATGGCCAGAAGCCTGTATTCGTTACGCAAATGGAAGTATTTTATCTGGCTTTGGAAATCGTGGCTGTTATTTAAGCGCAGAAGCCTTGCGCTTAAGAGAATCAAAAGAAAAAAATATAGCGCAGAATATCGCTACTATGGTAAGCAAAGGAGATAATAGTCTTTTTCTAGACTGCGATGCTGCATCACCACTTTATGAAGATTATTCTAAACAACATCGCATGACACGTATTGAAGATTTAGAGGATCGTATTGAACGCATGCGTTACATAAGTAGTGCTAAAAAGTTAGTATTAGGCTCTGAAACAGGATTGTCATGGTCCAGCGGAGTCATCGCCTATAACAATGGCGGTTTTTTGAGTTTTTCTCAAGCATTTTGGCCTTGTCTAAAAGATAAAAAAAAATTTGGTATCTGGTGGCCAACTTCCGCACCTAAAGTCTTATTTAAACCATACAATGCCTCTAATGAATTTATTCACGCCTCTTATGATCCACGTTATCGACTTCCTCTTTATGAAGCCGCTTTACATGACTCTGTCATTTCTACTGATCGCTGGGAACTCAATGAATTAAAAATTCCTGTTCTAATGCAGACAAAAGCTTTATTACAAAATCTTTATAATATTCCACCTATCTGGGTATTAGACAAAAAAACATTACAGAAAAATGCAAATTATTTTTTAGCCTATTATCAATTTTTTTCACCTTTACATCAGATGACTGGCCTGGAACCTTTATCTCACTTTAACTGGTTAACCAAAAATCGTTTAGTCCAAGAAACCCAATTTGGAAATAGGCTTATTTTAATAGCAAATTTCTCAAAAAAAACCTATAAAAGCATAGGTGCTGGTTGTATCCAAGCACAATGGAAAGAAGATAGCAGTACACATACTTTTTGTCCTGCTGATTACTATGATTAGAAAAAATGTAAAGAAACTATACGGCTCGTACTTGAAGATACAAGCTTTTTCAGTTAAATTTGAGCGGTATTCCGATAACAAACAGTCCCCAAGCAAAGCTTCTGTTATTCAAGAGGAGAAGCGCGGCTCTCCTCTTAAAAATCTCCACGAGATGAAGCACTTAAAAATGCAACTTCGTATTTCCAAGTGCAATGGGTATAGATACCCTTTCTGTATTTACAATACGCTTCTCAACTAAGAATAATATATTTAATAAATTAATAAAAAAACTTGATCTTATAAAAATTTAATACCCGTCTGATATGCGCACTGACTCAGTAGTAGCGGAAGTTAAAGCTAACTAAGAAGCAGGCACTAAATTAATCGTAGCAAAAAAACAAGAATAAGCCACGCAAATTAAAAAGAAAATAAAAATTATTACCACAAAATCTGATACAGAGCGTTTGAAATTAAAAGCAATAGTTTTTTCTAAAAATCCAGTAAGGTTGGAGTTAGAATTAACAATTCTAAGAACTAATGCTCTGAAGCAAACTGATAAGGACATCTATTTAGACCCGAAAGCTAATAACTCATTATTAAGTTTAATCTCTAGCGCAGGAATGTTTAATTTACCATTACCTTCCTCAGCACTCCCAGATGCGAATCATTCTTTCTTAAATAGAATATAAAAAATTAAAAAAATGGGGCTTTTCATCTAATTATTAACCCAAAGTAGATTTAGGTTATCTAAAAAGATAACTAGTTTAGGTTATATTACCTATTTTAGTTTATTGTATTAAATTAAGATATAATAGTAATATTCTATTTTAAATGATAATAACAATAATAAAGCTTGATAAGTGATTTATCCTAAAAGTTTTGTAGCCGTTTGGAATAGTATTAAAAAAATACCTTACTTGTCAAATGAGGCATCTAATGATCCATTAGAACGTACAGCTGTACTTCCTTGGATTATAGATTTTTTTAAGAATTTTTCTGAAGCTTACCGAAAAAATAAACGTAATAGCTGGGAATATCAAATTTCTCGTTTTCATTTTAACGATTCGAATAATACAGACGAGAAAAAACGCTATTTAATAGAAAGATTCAATGAATCTTTATTATTCTACTCTGAAGATAAAAAAAATCCTTGGCGTATCGATGATAAAAATACGGATTTTATAAAAATTTACAAGAAATGCTGTTGTAGCGCTGAACAAAAATTATCTAACTCTATCGATGTTATCATAGGCGCTGAATTAGCTGCCGGCTTTCTTTGTAAAGCAAATATACAAAAAAGAAAAAAATATCTTTCTGACCTAGCAACGTTAGCGCATTTTACAATCGAATCAGATGAAAAAACTAAAAAACCGATAGCTCTTTATCATTTAAGTCATAAAGCAACGCTAAATGAATTTAAAAAGCTAGTATCTTATTCAGATCCACAATCCCTTAAACAAAAACTAAAAAAATTCAATAAACTAAAAAAATCTGTTACTGAAAATGAACTATTAATTGTAATCTATTTAAGCGAATCCGAATCTATACAAAGCAGTTTAGCATCTACTATTTCCTCAAAAAAAATAGTTCAATCTACAAAAAAAAATATTATATTTCAGTTTTTTAGTCTTATTTGGAATACGCTTAGTTCTCATGCAAACCTACTGAAATGGATAAATTTTTTATTAATTTTTTTTTCGCTATCTCTTAACAGTTTTCCTGTAATTATTTTATTAGTCGCGGGATCAGCACTTGGCTATTTTGCCCTACAGTTTTTTTTCTCGTTAAAGACGCCAAGCGCTTTTAATTTTCCTAATTTACTAAGCTCAAAAGAAGAAGAGACTTTAATCCAACATATCAAACAAGATATATTTAACAATGAGTTGTGTAAAAATGAATTTTCTGTAATTAAAAAACAGATAGCTGATTCAAAAGTTGACATTACCCGTCTATATGAAAAACTCTTTTTATCAAAGATAACTTCCGCACTCCAAGTTTTACATAAAATTCAGTTACAACAATCTTCTATTTACCAGTATTTAATTAGGGTTTATCCAAAAATTCAGTTTATATCTTCACTCGTAATAAATTTTACTAACATAGTGCTTTACGGATATATAGTATCGTGGGCACTTTCTTTTTTTTTCAGTGCGGTAGGAGCATTAGCTTTAGCAAGTATTATCTCTTCGCCACTAGGAGTTGCAATTTTAATTTTGGTTCCAACGACTTTTTTCCTAACATGTCATCTTAAAAAATATTGCTCGAGGGAAAAACACTATGAAAATAAAGTTTTTCATTTATTAAATTCCCCTTGTGAATACAGCTTCATTAATAAAAAAGGCGAAAAACAAAAAATTCAACTGAAAAAATGGCAAAAATTTGAATGTTTAAAGGAAGAAATCTGCCTATTAGAAAAAAATATTTCTTTTCTTTTTGAAAAAAATGGAGCCTCAGTAAATACACCTTTATACTTGTTATTTAAGGATATTATTAAATATGATATTTATAAATTTAATGATCAAGATAAATCACAACGGGAAAAATTTCCTTTTTTTACTAAAATAAAAAAAACATTAAGTCGGTTTATTTCTTTTTTTGCAGGAGGTTTTTATGGCTATGATTTAGGACAGAAAATAGCGGTAGAAAGTAGCTTAGGTGTTAGAATGCTACTTAAATCTGCGGCATTACCAGTTATCATCCTCACGCTTCCTCTAGCCTTTATTAACGCTATCGCCAACCTTATTACTTACCATTTAAATGCCAGACAAAAAAATCTTATTTTTTTTGCCGAGAATTTAGACAGTAAACTACAAAATTTAGAAAACAAAAGAAAAAAATTACATTATATAAATGCATTTTTAGAGGTAACAGAAACGAATTCAGTTTATGTGAAACAAGCCGTAATCGCATGTGAAAAAAAAAATGGTGCGCAATTAGATCTTAGAAAAGATAACTTCAACTCGCCGACGCCTGTAACTAAATTTTTTAGAAGTCAATCTACTACGCACGTTTCAACTTTGCTAGAAAATGAACAATGCCAAATCTATACCCATTGCACCTAAGTTACGAATAGCCACTTCAGGTGCAATGAGTATATGCGCACTTGACACCTTAGTTTATTTTGTTACTTTGCTTCCTGAATATAAATTCATTTATAAGGGTAAGTTTTTGAACACTTATTTAGTTGGCGGTGCTGTACGCGATCAATTATTAGGATATCCCGTTAAAGAACGGGATTACGTGGTGGTCGGTGCAACGCCTGCACAAATGATAAAACAAGGATTCCGATTAGTAGGAAAAGATTTTCCAGTTTTTTTGCATCCCAATACCCATGAAGAATATGCGTTAGCACGTACAGAGCGTAAAATTGGACTTGGCTACACTGGTTTTTCTTGTTATGCAGCTCCTGATGTTACACTAGAAGCAGATTTGCAGCGCCGAGATTTAACAATTAATGCCATTGCTCAAACCAGTGAAGGTGAAATCATCGATCCCTACCATGGACAAGACGATATTATCAATCGGGTTTTACGCCATGTTTCACCCGCATTTATTGAAGATCCAGTGCGAATTTTGCGCGTAGCACGCTTTATGGCTCGATTTGCACCTTTAAAGTTTCATATAGCCTCAGAAACCATGGAATTAATGAAAACAATGGTCCAATCGGGAGAAGTCGCTTCTTTAGTCCCAGAACGTGTATGGCAGGAATTTTCCCTAGCATTAACAGAACCTGAGCCACAAACGTTTATTAAAACCTTATATTTATGTGGCGCATTAGCCATTTTATTTCCTATTCTACAAGAACTTTACGTTGAATCTAATCTATCTGATAACAAAAATAAATATGAACCCTATAATTTAACGGCATTAAAGCAAGCAACTAGTTTGACAAATGATCCACAAGTACGATTCGCCGCATTACTCTGTCCTTTAGGCAAAGGAATTTTAAATAAAAAACAAACAAATGAAACAGGAATTCTTAACATTAAGCATTTATGCAAAAAATATCGTATTCCAAGTGCTTATACCGATTTAGCACTAATAACAGCGCGTTATCACCTGCTTTGTCACCGAGCTTTAGAACTTGACGCCGATACATTACTCAGTTTATTAGAAAAAACCGATGCCTTTCGCCGCCTCGATCGTTTTAAGCAATTTTTACTGGCTTGCGAAGCTGATTTTTATGCCTTCTCTGGATTGGAAGCAAAGCCATATCCGCAAAGAAAAAGAATATTATCTGCACTTTCGACCGCACAAGCTATCTCGGCTTCTTCCGAAGCTTTAACAAAACAAGGACTAAAGGGTGAAGCACTAGGAAAAGAATTGCGTAAAAAACGTAGCATGGCGATATACCAACTTATCTCTTCTAGTTAATAATCATTGCATGCTTGCACAGACTCTCTTAGAATGTGCAGTCATTAACAAGACGGAATATATACTCAAAGCAATTAGGTTTTCGGCAAGGCGCCGCGAAGATGAGCAGCTGGAGTGTATGCGGCACATACATAAGGATTGCGAACTGAGTAGTAACGCAGCTGAAAATTCAAATGGGAATAGTATAAATCCAGTAAGGAATCAGGATCTAATTACCTATGTTAAGCAATGAGCTTCTAAATTATGCAAAAAGTTTAGGGTTTGGCCAGCTCTATTTTAAAATAGATCAAACCGCTCAACTTTATGCGGTTATCGCACTTCATTCTACCCGATTAGGTCCCGCGTTAGGCGGATGTCGCTTTATGGAATATCCATCAATAGACCTCGCTATTCACGATGCTTTACGTTTAGCACAAGGGATGAGTTATAAAGCAGCATTAGCAAATCTGCCTTTAGGTGGCGGGAAAACCGTGTTAATGCGTCCCACGTCACTTGAAGCTCGAAATAGTTATTTCCAAACGTTAGGGCGTTTCGTTAATGATCTTAATGGTCGTTACATTATTGCTATGGATAGCGGTGTCAATACAAGAGATATGGATAACATTGCCTTAGAAACATCGTATGTTGTAACGACGTCTGAACAAGGTAACCCCGCACCTTATACGGCATTAGGGGTACTACATGGGATTAAGGCAGCTGTAAAATTCAAATTTTATCGGGATAGTTTAGAAGGGTTACATATCGCTATCCAAGGTGTAGGACAGGTTGGCGCTAGCTTAGCGGATATGTTACACAAAGAACATGCTCGCTTAAGTATTTGTGATAGTAATCAAACCTTAGTAGAAAAGCATGCAAAAAAACTCGGTGCAGCCATCATTAAACCTGAAGCTATTTATTCACTTGAATGTGATATTTTTTCACCTTGTGCTTTAGGTGCTATCTTAAATGACGAGTCAATTCCACAATTAAAAGCAGCGATAGTTGCCGGAGCAGCAAATAATCAATTAGCCGAGCTACGTCATGCTAAGTTATTACAAACAAAAGGAATTTTATATACGCCTGACTATGTTATTAACGCTGGCGGTTTGATCTATGCGTATGCTGAATATCACAATTTCAATAAAAGATTTGTAGAACAAAAAATACAAACAATTTACGATACCTTATTAAGGATATTTAAAAGTGCAAAAGATAAAGATAAACCTCCTCATGAAATTGCCGATAATATGGCTAAAACACAGTTAACATCAACATTGCAAGCTAAAAACAAATATACCGTTATTTAAAGGGTAACTATGAGTGAGGTCGCAAAATTTTCTATCCAGTTCTCCCATTTTTTAGATGCAGAAGGTAAGCCCACACAAAATTTGCCTTCATTTGCTACCAAAGAAAACTTATTGTTCCTTTATAAACACATGCTACTAACGCGGCTTTTTGATAATAAAGCGGTTAACTTACAAAGAACAGGAAGACTTAACACCTACGCGTCGACTCTTGGCCAAGAAGCTATCTCAGTAGGTATCGGTGCAAGCATGGAAAAAGAAGATGTTTTATGTCCTTTCTATCGCGATTACGGCGCACAATTAATGCGTGGTGTAAAAATGAGTGAAATTCTCACGTTTTGGAAAGGTAATGAATGGGGTAATCATTTTAGCGAATGCCCAAACGATTTTCCCATTTGTATTCCTATTGCAACACAACTTTTGCACGCAGCTGGTGTTGCTACAGCTTTTAAACTGCGTAAACAAGCGCGAGTAGTTATTACTACCTGTGGCGATGGCGCTACCTCGGAGGGTGATTTTTATGAAGCGTTAAACATTGCCGGCGCTTGGCAATTACCTGTTGTATTCGTCATTGATAATAATCAATGGGCCATTTCTATCCCTCGTAAAAATCAATCGCATGCACAAACATTAGCACAAAAAGCCGTTGCCGCCGGCATTCCAGGAGAACAAGTCGATGGCAACGATGTCATTGCCGTAAAATTTATTGTAGAAAAAGCAATTGTAAAAGCACGCGAAGGAAAGGGGCCTAGCGTCATTGAAGCATTAACGTATCGTTTGAGCGATCATACCACTGCTGATGATGCAGCGCGTTACCGTAATAAAAATGAATTATTGCAGGCCTGGAAAGAAGAACCTTTACTACGTTTACGTAACTATTTGCTCAACCAAAAATTTTTATCGAAAGCGGAGGAAAAAAAACTAACTGAAGAATGCGTTACATCTGTAGAAACCGCAGTTGATGAGTATTTCTCCTTACCTCAGCCACCTGTTACCGATATATTTAACTATCATTATGCACAGTTACCCCCGGATCTCGATGAGCAACGCATTGAAGCCACTGCTTTATTTAAGTTAAGCGAGATGCAAAATAAATGACAGAAATAACGCTAATTGAAGCCATTAATCAAGCGTTACGCTACGAAATGACTGATGATAAAGACGTCATTTTATTGGGTGAAGATATTGGAGTTAACGGAGGTGTCTTTCGCGCAACGCAGGGATTATTTGAGAAATTCGGCAGAGAACGTGTTTTAGATACGCCGCTTGCAGAATCGATGATAGCGGGACTGTCGATTGGAATGGCTACACAAGGATTAAAACCTGTTGCTGAATTTCAGTTTATGGGTTTTAGTTATCCCGCACTCGATCAAATTATTAATCATGCCGCGCGCATACGCAATCGTACACGTGGACGTTTACATTGTCCCTTAGTGTTTCGTATGCCTTATGGCGCAGGGATTCACGCACCCGAACACCATTCCGAAAGTACAGAAACTCTGTTTGCACATATTCCCGGTTTACGTGTTGTTGTTCCTTCTTCGCCAGCACGTGCCTATGGTTTATTACTGGCTGCAATTCGTAATCCCGATCCAGTTATTTTTTTAGAACCTACACGATTATATCGTTTACATAGGCAAAATGTGAAAGATTCAGGTGAAGCCTTAGCGTTAGATCAGTCTTTTCTTCTACGCGAAGGAAAGGATATTACCTTAATAAGCTGGGGCGCTATGCTACATGAAACTTTAATGGCAGCCGACAGCTTGCTTAAAAAAGGATTAAGTGCAGATGTTATTGATGTAGCTACATTGAAGCCATTAGACAGTGCACTTCTTCTCAACTCCGTAGAAAAAACAGGGCGCTGCATTATTATTCATGAGGCCGCACGATTTTGTGGTGTAGGCGCAGAAATCGCCGCACAACTAAGTGAAAAGGCTTTTCTATCGTTAAAAGCGCCCATACAACGCGTTACCGGTTACGATGTAACTGTGCCTTATGCGCAACTAGAAAAACAATATTTGCCAAGTCTAGTAAAAATTATCAATGTGATTAATCAAACATTGGAGTTCATATGATACAGTTTTGTTTACCCGATCTAGGTGAAGGTTTACCTGACGCAGAAATCCGCCATTGGTATATTAGCGTAGGCGACATCATAAAAGTCGACGAACCGATGGTAGAAATGGAAACAGCCAAAGCGGTTGTCGATATCCCAGCACCTTTTAGCGGAAAGATTATTCAATTATACGGAAAATCGGGTGATATTATTAAGACAGGTGAAGCACTGGTTGATATTGAAGGAACAGAGAAACCAGCTGACAAAGCAACTGTCGTTGGTGATTTACAAACAACAGATACGATTATTGAAGAATCCGCCACAGGTATTAAACCGAGCTACAAAACAAATCATAACGCCATCAAAGCAACGCCTTCTATTCGTGCTTTGGCAAAAAAAATGCGAGTCGATCTAACACAATGCGTAGGCTCAGGTCCAGGAGGACAAATTATTGTCTGCGATTTAGAAAACGCAGTAAAACCTCAAACAGAAGCAACAACGTTTATACCATCCTTTACAAAGCTCACAGAAGGTTACGAGCCATTACGTAGTGCACGACGTACAATGGCTCTTGCAATGAATAAATCGCATCAACGCGTTGTTCCTGTAACCTTAGTCGATGATGCAGATATCCACAGCTGGCCAGAAAAGACAGATGTTACCTTACGCGTAATACAAGCTATTATGGCAGCGTGTCAACGCGAACCACGCCTTAATGCTTGGTTTGATGATGAAAATTTATCCCTACGCCAACATCAGCATATTAATTTAGGGATTGCTATAGATGCCGCTGATGGTTTATTTGTGCCTGTATTAAAAAATATTGCGCAATGTAATGCGGTTGATTTACGAAAAACAATCGATCGATTTAAAATAGAAGTAAAAAATCGCAATATTCCGGCGGAAAATCTAACCGATGCAACGTTTGTGCTATCCAATGTCGGTGTTTTTGCGGGGCGTTATGCGACACCACTTATCACCCCACCTATGGTTGCTATTTTAGCGGTAGGTCGTATTATAGAAGCCGTTGTCGCTGATCAAGGGAAACCGACTATACATAAGCTACTTCCATTATCATTAACTGTAGATCATCGTGCAATCACTGGTGGAGAAGCAGCCAGATTTTTATCAGCATTAATCAGAAATTTAAAAACTGCTTAAAATAAAGATGATCCTTTTTCAAACACGTAAACGATTCGGTCAACATTTTTTACATGAAGGTTTTATGGTAGATAAAATAGTATCCGCCATCGACCCTAAAAAAACAGATAACATGCTCGAAATTGGCCCGGGATTAGGTGCTTTAACACAGCGATTACTACCCCATCTAACAAGTTTAACGGTAGTCGAACTTGATAAAGATCTTATTCCCTTACTCGAAAAGCAATGCGCGCACTTAGGAGAATTAACTATTTACCAAGCCGATGCCTTAAAATTTGATTTGCAATCCTTAGATACAACTAATACACCTTGGAGGGTTGTTGGAAATCTACCGTATAATATTTCTACGCCTTTATTATTTCGTTTATTAGGCCAAATCAGCTCTATCCAAGACATGCATTTTATGTTACAGAAAGAAATTGTCAACCGCATGGTAGCGCAACCAGGAGATGAAAGTTACGGACGCTTGAGCGTCATGATTCAGTATTATTGTGAAGCCAAAAAATTATTTATTGTCAAACCCGGCGCATTTCAACCACCCCCTAAAGTAGATTCTGCGGTTATTCGACTTATTCCTTATCAAATACAACCTTGGCAAGCAAACGATCCAGTATTACTAGCTGAAATAGTGCGTACAGCCTTCAGCCATCGCCGAAAAATGTTACGGAATAATTTAGGAAATTTAATCAATGCTAAACAATTTGAATTATTAGGCATCGATCCTAAAAACCGGCCAGAACAACTTTCAATAGCAGATTACGTCAAGATAAGTAATTTTTTAGCTAAATTAAAACAAGCTTGAAAAACTCAAAAAATAATTAGAATAAAGATTCCTCTATGTACGGTGGTAAATTAGCTATAAAAAAAATAATCTACCATTTGTTTTTTTGACTAATTCCATAAATAGTCACCCCTGAAAAAGGGATATAGACACGAGTTTCGCACTCATCTAAAAAGGCTTAGAATAAGGTTGCTATTGATGGAAAAGAAGAAGTGAGATGTTCCGTCATCGACGTACAAAAGAATGGTATAAAGCATTTTTACAAGCGAGCAGTATGCACTATTCAGGACTGGCATTGTCCGAAGTAAGCCCTGAAGTGATTTCTCATAGCCGTGTTAGCTGCTGGCTCAATAGTCAATTACGTGATTATGGTTGGGTTACTGTATTCAAGTTCGAGGCTAAAAATGGCTGTATTGATTAGGTTTCAACAAACATGAAAAATCCAACCCGTTAAAACGTTAAACGCATCACGGACACACGTTGGTCGGTTGAAGTTTACCATCGAGAAATAAAGTAAACTTGCGGCATTGAGCGCTGTCAAGCGAGTCGCTATGCTCACGAAGAATTTCGGCCATCGTGTCCCCGAAATTCGTTCGCATGACGCGACTGAAATTAGGCCGCGATACGTCCTGCGTCCGGCACGCAATCACGCCTTCGGCGTTCATGCCCGCGCCGTCTCATCGCAGGCACTCACCGGTCGAGCGCAGCGAAATCCTATCTTTCTAGCTATCCTGCTTGGGTTCAACAGCATAAACGACGATTAACTGTGCGCATCACCTTATATCAACAAAATTGGAATAGCATCAAATATGCTATCCAGAAACACATTAAGCTTTTATTGATTCAAGCTACCCTAACCTAAGGGCGAAACTCGTGTATTTATGAAAATGCTGTAAACATAAGTTACTTCTTAAGGCTAATAAATTGATGTTACAGCAACTTCGAATTATAAACTCAATCTGCATAAGGTGAGTTATTAAATAAACCAAGAAAAAAACTAGAGAATCTCTGTACACGACAGTAAAAGAAATAGCTAAAGAATGCTGAGCATGGGGTAAAAAAATATGACTTATAGAAGTCTAAGTTAACCGCTTTATCAAACTATTACAAATTTTGAAGTTGCTTATCCATCAACGCAAATGATTCTTTCTCTGCCTCATTTTTCACTAAACAACGTTGCGATAAATACATTATTAAACAACTAAAAGGAAAAATAAATAGCGTGTCAAACGGAAATTTTAATAAGCCTAGCCCGCCAAAAGGTCCTAAATAAGATAATAAAAGTAAAAGCGTTATATAAGAAAAAAACCAATACAAACTAAGCTTATTTGAAAAACGATATTTCGATTGACACACGAAATAAATAATAAATCCTACCCCAATCGCTAAATAGAGTTTCCAAATCACTGGAAACCCACACCAATAAAGCATTAATGTACAAACATAAAATGCAATATAACAAAAAATAAAACTACCTTCCAATCTAAATGGGCGATACCGCTTAGATTGCAGCTTACGTAATGCTAATAAACAAATCGGGCCAACGCCATAAGAAAGAATGCTAGCTGAAGCTAAAAATGCCACCATTTTTTGCCATCCAGGAAAAGGAAGAAATGATAATGAACCCACCAAAAAGTTAGCATACAAGGTAATATAGGGAATCTGATGACGGTTCAATTTTAAAAAAATTGACGGTAAATGTTTATTAAGCGCCATTCCATATAAAATACGTGAGGTCGCTGCTGTATAAACAAGCGTAGTACCTAGTGGAGAAAAAGCGGCATCAAAAAGCAATAAAATAGCTACCGAACTGAGCCCTAATAACAGGGTTAATCCTACCAAGGGTCCACCATCGCCCGGAAACGAGAGCAGAAGCCAACCATGCTGCAAGTACTTTACTGGTATAGCCATTAAAAAACTGAGTTGTAATGAAAAATACAAAATAAAGCCAATTAACACCGCCCCTAACATCACAATAGGAATGGTTTTTTGTGGATCTTTTATCTCGCCTGCCAACATCAATCCGTTTTGAAACCCTGTAAAGGCAAATGCAATACCGCCTGCCGACAAAGCGGAAAATATTTGCATCCAGCTTTCTCCTGTCATCAAATTAAAGTGGATATTCTGAAAAGAAGGTGCTGCATGCGTTAATGAAATAATTGCAATAGAAGGAAGAACAAACTTCACGATACTGGTATATTTGTTACATTCAGCGAGAAATCTAATACCATAAGTATTGAGGAATACGATGACAAGCATAATAGCTATCGCTACTACATAACCCGTGTGTGAAAGTTTAAAATAGGAAGCCTCTTTAACAAGCAAAATGGGAAAAAAATGACTGCTATATTGCAAAATAGCCTGAATTTCTATGGGTGTCATGACAACATACGATAACCAAGTTATCCAGGAAAATAAAAAACCAACTTCCCTACCATGTGTAAACGTAGGGTAATTAGACATTCCTCCAGATATTGGCAGCATTGCCCCTAACTCACAGAGTGGCAAGGCAATAAATAGCATAAAAATTGCTGCAATAACCCAGCTTATTAAGCTGTTAGGCCCGGCCATTTTTGCCCCAATAAAAGGGGTAAACAACCAGCCCGAGCCAATCATGCCTCCTGCGGCAATGATTAATATATTAGCGGTAGAAATATCACGTTTTAATAAACTTTTGATTCCGGTAATTCTCTTTTTCATGGCACACACACAAATTCATAATTTAAAAGCTTCGCCATGTAAAAAATATTGCTTAACACATTAATTTTTTTAACCAGATGGGTAATTTGTATTTTTCCTGCAGCACACCATCAATGGAATATCTACCCGTATCCCCGAATACAGCAAAACTCAATATAAGTGCGCTCCACATTACAGGGTATTCCCAGCCACCTCCCGGATCTGCCCATATAAACCCCAATCGAAAATGATGACCCAATTTTGTAGCAATTAACAAATAAAGTGCCGTACCAATTGCACCAACTCGAGTAAGAAAGCCAAGCCCTAGTGATATTGCTCCGCCCAGTTCAATAAGCCCTGCTAACTTTACAAAAAATCCTGCATTGAGAATACCTAATGCAGCAAACGCTTTCACATCTACTTGATAGGGAACAGGACCAGAAAATAATTTTTCTGTACAGTGTGCAATTAAATCAAACCCAATGTACATGCGCACAAAAACTAAATGCCATTCTACTGAACTGAGGCGAATAGGAATACCATAAAAAAATTGCTGGCTAGCCGCAAAATCCTTAATATTGCAATAAACGATATAGAAAAATAAAATTACAAGAACTAGAAAACTTAGAAAAACAGGGATTGCACTATATAAGTGATTTTCACTCAAAATTCTAAGCAGTACAAGCAGGCCAAAAAACGAAAGTAAAAATCCAACACGGGGTGAGCGGTAAGCAATTATTAAAAAATAAATCGTTAGTAACCCCCATACCACGGAAAAGAAAAAAGCCTGCGATGAAAAAGGCATTGAAAAATAACGTGTAACTGTGTCTATTAATGCCAAAACAATTAATAATAAAGCTATGGTGAGCATATTAGAATAATAACTCTTAAACATTACATTCCTCTAGCTGATAACTTAGGATTTCTGATTTTAACTTTGCTCAAAACGTGAGCATTTATTCATTTATAAACAAATAACTGCTAATCTTATAGGCTCGCTTGTATTCAAAGTTTAGTAAAAAAAATCGTAAAGATAAAGCGTAAAGAAAACATATGCTATCCTTACCCGAAACTGCGAATCTTTTAAATTCATAACAATCGATATGCTCGATGACATAACAAGGCTAGCAAAGCTTTTTGGAAATGCTCTCTTATTTCCCAATTTCCACTCCCATCGCGGTCGCATTTAACACGGCCGCAATACGAATACTGGATTGGATAGCCAGCTTACTGACCCCTGCTTTTATTAAAGCTTGAGTATGTGCTTCGATACACATACCACAACCATTAATAGCCGATACCGATAAACAACTTAATTCAAAATCAATTTTGTCAATTCCAGGATTTGCTAACACATTCATTCGTAACTTAGCCGGCATACTAGAAAATGAACTATCATTCACCAAATGAATAAATCGATAATAAATATTATTCATCGCCATCACCGTTGCCGCTGATTTTGCGGCATTAATTTCGGCTTCCGTCAAATAAGTAGAGACTTCCGACAGAATAGATTGGATAAGCGTTGCATTTTTTATAGCGTAAGCTGAAGCTAATGCAATACCCCCGATTTGACTTTTGCTTAAATCAGGCGAACCTTCTTCGGTTAAAAGCGTTGATAGATTTAATTTAATATCTTTTGCACTTTCTAATAGTCTATTTTTTAATAATTCAAGACTCATTGATAACCCCCAAATAATTTTTATGCTCATTACACTTGAAATAGCAAAACTGCAACTTCAAGTAAATAATAAAACCGTTTAATTAAGTACTAATAGTTTCTTCACCTTTTTGCCAATTACAAGGACAAATCTCATCGGTTTGCAAAGCATCAAGTACGCGTAATACTTCTTTCGGATTACGCCCTACATTCAGATCAGTCACCATCACAAATCGGATAATTCCTTGCGGATCAACAATAAACGTTGCGCGCTGCGCGACTCCTTCATTAGTATCTAAAATACCCAAAGCCTGAGTTAGTTCTCGTTTAATATCCGCCAGCATAGGGAAAGGAAGGTCTTTTAATTCTTCTTTTTGTTGTCGCCATGTTAAATGAACAAACTCAGAATCTGTACTAACCCCTAACAATACGGCATCACGTTCTGTAAACTCACTATTTAATCGTGCAAACTCGGCAATTTCAGTCGGACAAACAAAGGTAAAATCTTTAGGCCAAAAGAAAAAAATTTGCCACTTATTTTGATACGTTTGCTCATTAATCTCGGTAAAAGCATTGCTTATATTTGAAGATACCACCGCCTTTACGGAAAACCTTGGAAACTTCTCACCTACCGTTAACATACTTATTTCTCCCGATTTTTGCCAAAAAAGCAAAAGTACACAAAAGCTATTGATAAGTAAAATATATTATTATTATAATAACGATAATATTTATTTATATAATAGAATCTATGAATAGTCGTGAACTTAGCTATTTAGTTGCCCTCGATGACTATCGCCATTTTGGCAAAGCGGCAAAGGCTTGTTTTGTTAGCCAACCTGCGCTGAGTATGCAAATCAAGAAATTGGAAGAAACCCTAGGCGTCAAACTGTTAGAACGTAGCAATAAATTCGTGTTATTGACCCCCACTGGCATCGCGATTACAAAACGCGCCAGGCATATCCTCCAGCAAATAGAGGAAATACGTGAGCTGGCAAAATTAGCGGAAAATCCTTATAGTGGAGAATTAAAAATTGGAATTATTCCCACCTTAGCCCCCTATCTATTACCACTCATTATCCCTTCTTTGGCTCATGAATTTTCAAACGCTAACTTTTATCTTATTGAAGAAAAGACCACTTCACTCATACAAAAATTAAAACTAGGACAATTAGATGCCGCTTTTTTGGCGCTACCTACACAGGAACCCAGTTTTTCTTATTCCGTATTGTTCGAAGAGGAGTTTCTACTTGCCGTACCAAAGACGCATGCATTAAGTAAACGAAAAAAAATAAAGCAAGCGGATCTAACTAATCAAACCATATTGCTACTTGAAGAAGGCCATTGTATGCGCGGCCAAACGCTTGACATATGTCAGCGTATGAATACCTCAGAAACACAAAATTTTCGCGCCACAAGTTTAGAAACATTACGCCATATGGTAGCCGCTGGAAATGGCATCACGTTAATACCAAAATTAGCGCAACAACTAAATGATTCTATTTCCTACATTCCATTTAGTCCGCCAAAACCAAAACGCTTAATCGGACTTGTTTGGCGCGTATCTGCGACAAACAAAGCGCTATTAGAAGAGATAGCCACCCACATAAAGAAAATAATCACACTATAACATGTACATTTTTTTCATTGCGAATTAACTCCTCCCTGGAATAGGCGTGCTAAGCTTTATTTAGCACAGCCCGCCCTACGATCGATATAGACTATCCACTCGCAATGAAGCTATGAAATTTTCAAATACTGGCGAATGATATGATTTCTAAACTTTCTCGCTGTTTTTTAAATAGTTGCTTAATTCCAGATTCTGCTAATTGAAGTAAACTATCAAACTCTTTTTTTGAAAAAGCTTTTTTCTCCGCCGTTGCTTGGAGTTCAATAAATTCACCTTGCTCGGTCATTACCACATTCATATCCGTATCAGCCTTAGAATCTTCCGCATAGTCTAGATCTAAAACGAGTTTTCCTTGATAAATCCCCACAGAAACTGCTGCAACAAGAAAACATAAGGGATCCTGCTTAAATTCACCCTTTTTTTTCATAACGGCCAACGCATCGACAAGTGCAACGCAAGCCCCTGTAATAGCGGCAGTGCGTGTTCCGCCATCCGCCTGGATCACATCACAATCCAACTGGATAGTATTCTCATCTAAGTTGTTTAAATTAACACTCGTTCGCAACACGCGACCAATCAACCGTTGAATTTCTAAGGTTCGTCCTGCTTGTTTACCACGGCAGGCCTCTCTATCCATACGCGAATGCGTTGAGCGCGGTAACATCCCATACTCCGCAGTAATCCAGCCTTGACCAGAACCCTTTAAAAATTTAGGCACTCCAGAAATAACACTCGCATTACAAATGACTTTGGTATTGCCAAATTCGATTAATACCGAACCTTCTGCATAATGCGTATAGCGACGAGTAATTTGAATAGAACGTAGTTCATCAAACTGACGTGAATTAGAACGTATCATTATTTTTCCCTCTATAAAAAACTAGATTTTATTTTTAGAATAATTAGAATAGAGTCTTGAAACAGACCCATTATACTTTTTAAACTAACGATTAACATGACCTGCAGTATGACGGCCTTTGCCAGGCAAGAAAAACAAGCGGATTGGGGCCATGCAACTTGGGAATTACGCAGTGTTAACCACCGCTACCTAGAAATTAGCCTCTCCTTACCAGAACCTCTAAGCTATTTAGAACCTCAGCTACGCAAGCAAATAATCAACAAGCTACGTAGAGGTAGAATAGATGTGAGACTACACTATAAACCTCCTAGTAATAAAGCAGTTCCGATTGAAATCAATGAAAATCTGGCAAATGCGCTTATCCAAGCCCATACAAAAATAGCTACTTTAACCCAATCCTCCCTTCCATTAAATCCAAATGAACTATTACGCTGGCCATCTCTACTAAAACTCCCTGATATTGCTTACGAAACATTACAAACTAATTTACTTGCTTCCTTCGCAGAAACACTCAGCAAATTGCGTCAAGCACGAACTGACGAAGGAAAGGCGATTCTAACCGTAATCGAACAGCGTTTAATTAGACTTCAAACATTAATCGATAATATAAAAAAACAGCTACCCCACATCCTTAGACTACAACGTGAAAAAATCCTAACGCGTCTATCTGACATCAAAACGAGCTTAGACCCTAACCGTTTAGAACAGGAAATGCTATTATTCACCCAAAAAACAGATGTCGCAGAAGAATTAGATCGCTTACAAATCCATGTTAATGAATTTAATAAACAGTTTAAAAAAGAAGCCATGGGCAAACCACTGGATTTTTTGCTTCAAGAACTAAATCGCGAAGCCAATACGTTAGCCTCTAAATCACTTAATGCAGATCTTAGTTTAATGGCAGTCAATTTGAAAGTTTTAATCGAAGAAGTACGCGAACAAGTGCAAAATATTGAGTAACTTATGAAAATTCCGGGTACGCTTTATATTATTTCAGCACCTTCAGGCGGTGGTAAAACCAGTTTAGTTAATGCGTTATTAGAATCCGTGTCGAATTTAGAAGCTTCTATTTCCTATACAACGCGTTCGCCAAGGCCAGGCGAAAAAGAAGCTTTAGATTATCATTTTATAGACGAAACAGCTTTCAAACAACTTATTCAGGAAAGGAAATTTCTAGAACACGCCAGTGTTTTTGGCCATTATTATGGAACATCACTTGACTGGGTAACAAAAAAAATAGGAGCTGGGGTCGATATTATTCTAGAAATCGACTGGCAAGGTGCACGGCAAATCAGAGAAAAAATACCAGAATCGATTGGCATATTTATTATTCCTCCATCTTGGGAAGTATTAGAAAATAGATTGCGGCTTAGAGCCCAAGATGAAGACGCTGTTATAAAAAAACGTATGGCTAATGCAAAAGCAGAATTAGCCCATTTTGATGAATATGATTATTTAATTCTTAATGAAAATTTTTCGAATGCGCTTGCTGATTTAAATGCCATTCTTAGAGTACGTCATTTGCGAAGTGGTGTCCAAAAACGAGAGCTCGCTTCTGTACTAGAAAATTTATTAAAATAGTTTTTTTACAGTTTGCTGAAATTGCCACATATAAACTTTTTTAAAAAATTATAAAAATAAATGTATTTATTTATGTTAAAATTATTGTTAATCTGTTTTTTATTTCTTTCCCCACTTTACGTTATTGAAAGTCAAGCGGCATATAATGCTTCTACTAGCTGTCCTAAAATACGCGTTTGTTTCACGCCTGGACAGGATTGCACAAAACAAATTACAAACGTGCTTGATATGGCAAAAAAATCTATTTTTGTACAAGCCTATAGCTTTACCTCTGCGCCGATTGCAAAACATCTTGCCGAAGCAAAAAGTCGAGGAATTATTGTCAAAGTAATTTTGGATAAAAGCCAGAAATCGCAAGGTTATAGTGCCTCACGTTTTTTATTGAATCAACACATTCCTGTTTGGATAGACTATAAACCGGCCATTGCGCATAACAAAATTATGATCGTCGATGGTAAAGAAGTTATTACCGGTTCATTCAATTTTACCCAAGCCGCACAATATAAAAATGCTGAAAATTTATTGATTATTCAAGATACTACACTTGCAAAACGCTATATAGAAAACTGGGAGCGTCGTAAAATGGTTTCCGAAGTTCTAGATTATAATGCTATATTGAAAAAGCATAAATCTAATTACCATCAACCTGTGTTTGCTTTTAAATTTTGAGACCTATTTGGTGTGTCGTCACGTGATCGGTTATACCGCTCACCGTGAATTTAAAAGATTCGCACTTTCAGGTACGAGCGGTATATTGGGGGCGTGTTGAAAAATTAAGCTAGGCACGAGTTTCGCACTTAGGTTATAGCTTGAATCAATAAAAGCTTAATGTGTTTCTGGATAGCATTTTTGATGATATTCCAATTTTGTTGATATAAGGTGATACGCACAGTTAATCGTCGTTTATGCTGTTGAAACCAATCAGAGATAGCCAGAAAGATAGGATTTCGCTGCGCTCGACCGGCGTGCGTGCTTGACAGCGCTCGATGCCACGATTTTGCTTTATTTCTCGATGATAAACTGCAACATCAAGTCCGTACCATAACCAATTAATTAAACCAATCCCCGCCATAAGATCGTGCGCATGGCCTGAATACGGATCATTGACTAATTCTATTTTTTTATTGCGTGGCTTGGCCAAAACAGTATCATCGGCTATCAATAAACTGGGTTCTGAAAAATTGATAGGATTATCCGCTATTTGCCATATTTCTCTGGGTCTAAAACATTGACTATTGAGCCAGCGGCTAACACTGTCATGAGAAATCAATTCCGGGCTTACTTCGGACAATGCCAATCCTGAATAGCGCATATTGCTCGCTTGTAAAAATGCTTTATACCATTCTTTTGTACATCGACGGCAGGACATCTCACTTCTTCTTTTCCATCCATAGCAACCTTATTCTAAGCCTTTTTAGATAAGCGCGAAACTCGTGCCAAAAAGAAATTATCTGTTTGGAAAAACAGGCGACAAAATTAATGCTTTACTTGCTGGGACTGCATTCAATTTAAGAAAAATTATGCGCCTCTCTCGAGCGAATAATAAGCACTTCTCTTTCGTATAAGCAGAGCACTTTTTCAGGGGCGACTTTTTAAACACTCAGAGTTTGTTTTTACTTATAAAGGAAAACCAGTAAAACGGTGCAATACGGCTGCTTGGAAAAAAGCATTAAAGCGAGCAGGAATAGAAAATTTTCGTTCGCATGACTTACGTCATACCGGGGCTTCATGGCATGTTCAAAATGGAACTTCTTTATAGGAGTTACAAATGCTAGGTGACTGGTCTTCTTTTGACATCGTGCTGCGCTACGCACACTTAAATAGAGATCACCTATCAAGAAAGCAGCCGAACGAGTAGCTGGTACAAAATTGGTACATGCCGCATGAAAGGGTTAGAAGACAAATTGCTAATTGTTCTAAAAATGACTACAATCCGGGAGCTTTTGCAGATAAGCTGATGCAGCTCAGTCGGTAGAGCAACTGATTCGTAATTAAGCGCTTAAAACGTAAGTTATTGAAAAAATAACATTTTTAATCTGGCGTTCATTACAATTTGTAGGGTCCTCCCCCACAATTAAGGAAGCAAATTAATCGCGTAGAATTATCTTAAGTTTTTGAAAAAACTAAGATAAAAGA
>X84_Common_Chiffchaff__coassemble_14_pt1 | contig 36447 bp, 32 predicted proteins | sample X84_Common_Chiffchaff__metabat2_high_PE_001 | metagenome-assembled genome bin X84_Common_Chiffchaff | reverse complement strand
ATCCTTATTCTTTTTCAACATTTAACTTTATGCAACGCTATTTTTCAACATGCCCTTAGGTTACTCAAGTGAGTAGCGCGTTGTATGGTTGCTAACGAATAAAAAAGTTAAAGTTTATTTAGACACTTATTTTCCTATTCTGCGGGTTTTTGTAATGCCAGCTAGTAAAATTTTACTAAACTAAATTGAGTTTTATAAGAAGATATCAAGAAAACCTCTATTTTTTGTTACAATAAAGGGAAATTTTGCTCCATTGTCCGTGGTGGCTCTATGTCTATTAGTGAGTCATTTTGTATGGTGTTAGGAGTTAATTTAAAAAAATTATTTATTTGGTCAGGAGCGCTAGAAAGATCTGCGATAAATCCTCTAAATTGAGTAGCTTCCATAGGTTGGATGTGTTTTTGAAGCGAGGTTTTGAAGTGATAACACACTTCAGGAACGGTATTTTTTTTGGGGAAAACTCTATCTACTAAAGCATTTATTTGGGGTAAATTATAAATAAATGCGGTAGTTAAATTAGATGTCCATTTAAGTACTTCGGCGAAACCAGCGAGACTTACAGGATAGTTTAACTTTTTTAAACTATCTTCCATTGCTTTATGGGTAGTAAATCCAGAAAATGATGCGAGTATAGCGAGAGTCCAGGAAGGTATTAAGGACCTTTCTAAGAAAGTCAGTTTTTTATAGAAGGGAATTATATTTTCACAGGTTGAGTTTATACCTTTGATCAAAAAACCAATACTAGGTATTGTGTTTCCTATAGCGGCGGCGAGACCAAATAAGATACCTGCCTCTTTCCCCCATTTTTTTTCCACTAAATCCCTCGTATCGAAATAGCTTATCAGCGTATACGCTAAAATAAGTGGAATACTAATTATACCTAGAATAGTTTTTGGAGAACAAATTTTTTGTGTAATAGTTAATCTTTTAAAATTATCGTTTATTATCTTTAAAAAATTAGCCTCTGTTTGTTCTTCAGGGTTTAAATAAGAAAAATTAATAATCGCTCTTTCTGTTTTTTCCATTAGTTGGTTTTTTTCAAATTCAGTTTTTTTTTTACATAAACAGAGAACGCTATTGATTAATTCTATTGTCCCAACAATATTCACAAAAACATTAAGTATAGCAAAAAGTCCTTGCGGTATAGCGGAGCCTATACCGATAGGCTTTCCTTCTTCATCTATAATATTCATTAGGCAAGTTGGAAGTATACAAAATAAGGAAGCGAGCACCGCGCCCAGGTACCTAGAAGGAATTTTACCGATGTTTGGTAGCTCAGAAAGATTGAAAAGACTTTCTATATTGAAACCACTATTAGTAATTGTTCCCCCTAATGCCGCTAGATATTGCACAGTTTCGTTATAAGATTTGGCCGCTTGAAAGGAAGGAACCCAGTACATACCACCGCTAATTGCGCCAGCGGTGGTCATTATGCCTTTTGCTATAGTCTTTTTTGAAGGAAAAAAAGAAAAGCAGTTCGCGTTTGTTTGTGGTAATAAAGGCCATTGTTCGTTATTTATATTTGGCATTATAAATCCCTTCCTATTTCCAGATAAGTCTCAAAGCGTGATATTTAAATTAGAATGAAAATAAATATAACAGTATTTATGGATAATTGTCACTAATTGAGCTTTGTATATTTTTTCTTAAATAAATAGTTTTAAGGTACATATTTTATTAAGTAAAAAATTAATGGTTTAATTCTATAACAATGACATGTCTTTTTTCGTTAAGCCCAGTGATCTGGATAGGATTTACAGAAGTCACTGTAAACCTTGAGTCGAGACTATTTATTTCTTCTGTGGGGTATTGACCTTTCATCGATAAAAAAATACCTTTCGAACAAGCAAGATGATGTGTTTTTTTTAAAAAATCCGTTAAGGTGCTAAAGGCTCGAGTGATGATGCTGTCAAAGCAAATGTCTACCCGAAAGTCTTCTACACGCGTTTGTATAATGTCTATATTAGAAATGGCTAAATTTTGAATGACATGTGTCAGAAAGCGTGTTTTTTTTCCATTGCTATCTAGTAACGTAAAATGATAATTGGGGTATGTTAATGCTAATGGGATACCAGGTAGGCCAGCGCCTGTGCCAACGTCAAGAATTCGTGTGCCTTGTAAATAGGGGCTAATAGAAAGGCTATCCAGAATATGTTTTGGCACCATCTGAGTTGGGTTACGTATACTAGTAAGATTATGTAACTGATTCCATTTTTCAATTAATAACAAATAATCAGTTAGCTTCTCAATAACAGGTTCATCGAGCGTTAAATAATTATTTGTTAGTTGCTTGTTAAGTTCGTCACGTAGTTGGCTGGCATGTATCATACGAGTAGTGTTTCTAAGCCGTAAATTAACTTTTTTAAGGAAATAACTTTTTTACACGCTAAGATAATGCCTGGCATAAAGGCATTGCGATCGATTGTTTCATGGGAGAGTGTAAGATTTCCACCAAGATGACCAAATATAACGTCTTGTTTTGCTAAAAATCCTGGAAGTCGCAATGCGTGGATAGGGACTTGGTCTTTGCATGCACCACGTGAGCCAGGTATTGTTTCATGTGTTTTTTTAGATTGAGGATTTTTTTTTCTTGCATAAGCTATCATCTCTGCCGTTTTAATTGCAGTGCTCGAAGGGGCATCCAGTTTTTTTTCATGGTGGGTTTCGATAATTTCTACGTCGGGAAAATAGTGCGCTGCTTTTTCGGAAAAACGCATCATCAATAGAGCAGCAATACAAAAATTAGGTGCGATAATTCCACCTTGTTGCTTTTCATCACACATTTGCTGCAATGCTTTGATTTGTTCAGGGTTAAGTCCGCTCGTGCCAATCACAGGATGAGCGCCACTTTCAATAATTTTTTTTGAATTTTCAAAAACTACGGATGCGTTGGTAAAGTCAACGACGACTGCCGCACGGTTTGCTTTAATAGCTTTTTTAAGATCATCCGTGCTACATGTTTCCCCTACCAATTCTAATCCGCTATCTTGACGAATAGTTATAGCCGTTGTTTTTCCCATACGTCCGGAAGCTCCGTTGACGAGTACTCGGATAGGCACTCTAAACTCTCCCATTGTTGCAAAGATTGAAAATGACTATACTCTATTTTATGAAATTATCTAGCAAGGCCAATCTGTATTTAGCTTTAGCGACCTTAATGTGGGGTGTTACTTTCCCTCTCACTCGAAATGCATTAGCGGAAGTGGATCCTTTTGTATTCGTTAGCTTGCGCTTTGTTATTGCAACCTTAGTTTTATTACCACTGGTATATTCTATATTTTACAGGGCTACCCAACCAATACTTTTAGGTAGTCTTATTATTGGTATCCTCAATGCAGTGGCCTATCTTTGCCAAACCATTGGTTTAGAGACGGTTAGTTCAGCACGGGCCGCTTTTATTACAGGTTCTAGTGTCATTTTTGTACCTTTTATAGCGCCATTCTTTAAATTGGAGAGGCCAACTCATTTAGATTTTGTATGTGGATTATTAGGGTTTATAGGGCTTTATGTATTAACGGATATTCGTCATCTCCATATAAATTCTGGTGATTTTTGGGTTTTTATTGGTGCGATTAGCTTTTCTTTTCAAATTACTTATTTGCAGCGACTGACGGGAGTGATTCAGAACTATAAGCTTTTGGCATTTTATCAAGTTTTTTTTACGGTCCCTTTTGTTTCGTTGTTAACGAAGGGCCACGATTTTTCTTCGGTTTTCCAGCCTAAGGCAATGATTGGTATTTTATTTTGTGCTGTTTTTGCGACGAGCTTTGCTTATTATTTACAAAATAAATACCAAAAATTTACCAGCGCACCAAAAGCGGCCTTGATATTTGCTTTAGAGCCTGTATTTGCTAGCTTATTTGGATTTTTGATTAATCGTGAATTAATTTCTAAAACGACTATTTATGGCGGACTATTGCTTTTACTTAGTTTATTCTTGCCGAGTTTAGTCAGTATGGTAAGGCAATCTAGCCCGCCTATAAAATAAAGAGTGATGATAATTTATGAACTTAGTTAAAACGACATTTCTTAGTGATTATAAGCCGCCTAGTTTCTTGATTAAAACCGTGGATTTGTGTTTTACATTAGACGAAGAACTGACACAGGTACATTCACATTTGACTTTATCACGCAATCCAGAGGCAAAAGCATCTTCTGATCCTTTAATTCTTAATGGCGAACAACTCGAATTAATTTCTGTTAAACTCAACGATAGGCTTTTATCTTCGAGTGAATACCAACTCAATGAGACAGAACTCACTATCCCTAATGTTTTTAATGAATTTACCTTAACTATCGTAACGCAGATTAAACCCATAAAAAACATGGCTTTGAGTGGATTTTATGTTTCACGCGGGATTTTTTGTACGCAATGTGAGGCAGAGGGTTTTCGACGAATTACCTATTTTGTTGATCGCCCGGATGTATTGGCACTCTATACAACGACAATTATTGCGGATAAAACACGGTATCCAATTTTGTTGTCGAATGGGAATAAAGTAGTTTATCAAAAATTAGACAATAATCAGCATTTAGTAAAGTGGGAAGATCCTTTTAAAAAACCGAGTTATTTGTTTGCGTTGGTGGCAGGTAATCTTGAGTTTATTGAAGATGAATTTATTACAAAGTCTAATAGAAAAATAATATTGCAAATATTTTTTGAAAAAGGGCAGAAGGAAAAATGTTTGCATGCGATGGCTTCTTTGAAGCAGGCCATGCGTTGGGATGAACAAGCCTATGGTCGTGAATATGATTTAGCTATTTTTATGATAGCGGTTATCGATAATTTTAATATGGGGGCAATGGAAAATAAAGGGCTTAATATCTTCAATGCCCAAGCTTTCTTAGCAGATCCTGAAACAGCGACAGATTCCGATTATAGTTATGTGACTAAGGTAGTGGGTCATGAATATTTTCATAACTGGACAGGTAATCGTATTACTTGCCGTGATTGGTTTCAGTTAAGTCTTAAAGAAGGTTTAACGGTTTTTCGCGAACAAGAGTTTAGTGAAACTATCGGGTCAGCTGTTATTGAACGCATCAATACAGTAAAACAATTACGTAGTTTACAATTTGCAGAAGATGCAGGCCCTTTAGCACATCCTGTGCAACCTAATTCTTATATTGAAATCAATAATTTTTATACGGTGACTATTTATAAGAAAGGGGCTGAATTGATTCGTATGATGAAGGTATTAGTGGGTGTTGAACTATTTCGTAAGGGAATGGATCTTTATTTTGAACGTTATGATGGGCAAGCGGTAACAATACAAGATTTTGTTCAAGCCATCGAGGAAGCGAGTGGTTATGATTTTCGGCAATTTCATTTATGGTATAAGCAATCAGGTACGCCAGAATTACATATTAATTGCGCCTATAAACCCGAATCAAATACGTTTGATTTGATAGTAAAGCAAAACTGTCCTCCGACGCCAGAACAACCTATAAAAAAACCTTTTTATATTCCTTTAGCAATGGCGCTATTAAATACAGAAGGTCAATCTATTGCCTTACAACTAGAAGGTGAAGCAAAGCCTAGAGATAAACAACGTGTATTAATCATCAAAGAAGTAGAACAACGTTTTCGTTTCATTAATATATCCAGTAAACCGATTCCTTCTCTTTTAAGAAACTTCTCAGCACCTATAAAGCTGTCTGTAGATTATAACGATGAAGATTTGGCATTTTTGATGGAAAAGGATAGCGACGGTTTTAATCGATGGAATGCAGCACAGCAATTGGCTACGCGTATTGTGATGCAACGGATTGAACAGCCTTTGATACAGAGCGAATCTACGACCTTATTGTTAAAGTCTTACCAAGTACTATTAACGGATATTACGCCAGAGAATGAGGCTTTATTCGCTGAATTATTGAATTTGCCTGGCGAGGCTTATTTTGCTGAGCAAATGAAAATTATTGACGTGGATGGCATTCACCGGGAACGTGAATGGCTACGTGAAAAAATTGCGCATGGCCTGTATACGCAATTATTAGCGCTTTATAAAACGTATCAAAATTTTAAGCCTTATAGGTTTGATGGACAATTGCAAGCTCAACGGCGGTTAAAAAATACCTGTTTAAATTATTTAATGTTATTGAACAATGAGGATATTCATGATTTGTGTATTACACAATATCAAAAAACAGATAATATAACGGATAGGATCAGTGCCTTAAGTGAATTAGTTAATAATAATTCGCCGGCATGTGCGCGCCTGTTAAATGAGTTTTATGAAAAATGGCAAACTAATACATTACTCATTTGTAAATGGCTGGCGCTACAGGCACGTGCTCCGTTGCCCAGTAGTTTGGACTGTGTCAAAGCATTATTAAAACACTCTGCATTTGATTGGAAAAATCCTAATAAAATTAGGTCGTTAATAGGCGTGTTTTGTACGGATAATCCTATTCAATTTCATGAAGCTTCGGGCGAGGGATATCAATTCCTAGGTGAGCAAATACAAGATCTTGATAAACTCAATCCGCAAATAGCGGCCCGTTTGGTGGAACCATTGACGCGTTGGCAGCGATTTGATGCATTACGCGGTGAGTTAATGCGTGAACAATTAAAAAATATCCTGATAACACCAGGACTTTCGCCCGATGTATATGAAATTGTTAGCAAGAGTTTAGTGAAGGAATAATTTTGCAAACGTTAAGCTATTTGTTTTGCTAAAAATATACCGGCTAATGCAATAAGAATACCTAGCAATTGGACAAATGAAAGATGTTCTGAAAAGAAAGCCCAACCTGCCATCGCCGCAACCATAGGTTGTACTAACAAAGCCGTTGATGCAAATGTAACCGGTAGATAAGGCAATGCATAGGCAATTAAACCTTGACCTAGTATGTGAGAAAATAAAGCTAATGCAATTAAAATTAACCAAGCCATTTCGGTGTGTGGAAGAAATGTTTGACTCGAAAAGAAGCTCATAATAAGTAGTGTAAACATGCTTGAGAATGTAGATATAGCCATACTCGAAAAAGCGGTAAATTTTTTACGTGCACGATTGAGCACAAGTAGATAACCGGCGTAGAAAAATGCAGTGATAAAAGCCAGGCTATCGCCAAGTAACGTTTGATTGTCTATGTGGAGACCCGGGTTAATTAAAATAGCAACGCCGATAATAGCTAATATTAAGCCCATTACTAATTTTTTTTGCGGTGGTTTATGTAGCACTAACCATCCCCATAAAGCGATAAGTACAGGGGAAAAATTAGCGAGTAAGGTTGAATTAGCAATGGTTGTATAGTGTATAGATAAATGCCATGTGGCTAAATCACCACCAAATAAAACACCTGCAAATAATATCCACAAATAATCCTTAAAATGAGGTTTTTCTGCATCGTTAGGTCGAGTCGAACCTTGGCCTAATGAGAGTAACGTTAAAATTGGGAAAGCTATCGCAACACGCCAGAATCCGGTCACAATGGGACCTACTTCACTTAAACGAACAAAGATAGGCGCAAAGCCAATAGCGGTAGCACCTAGTATTAGGTAAAACAGTGCTAGTTTAGGTTTTATTTCTGAATCAGGTGTCAAAGGGATAGGCATGCAAAACTCCGATGGAAAGCCTATTAGTTAGTTATTTAGGTTAAGGATGAGAAGGTAGGTCTTTTTCTGTAGTAATTAAAACATAGAATTGATTAAATAGTGAATAAAATGTTTTTTTATATACCGCGCGTATTTGAAGGTGAAATGTCTGTTTTCACTGGATTCTTAGAAATATCGACTATGCTAAACGTATGAACAAGTAAAATGAGTGTATAGCCTCTTACATAAAAGTTAGGATTTGGGGATGGAGATCAAGCGCTATTGTCAATTTACCCTCATTACTATGCTATTAGTAAGTCAAAGTGCTTGTCTGGTAGGTCCTGATTTTAAGCCACCAATATCCCCTGACATAAAGCATTATACAGCGCCGCCTTGGCCGCATAGAACGGCTAGTGCATCTGGGAATGCAGGGTCACCGCAACATTTTATTAAAGCAGCAAATATTTCTCCACAATGGTGGTATGCATTTCATTCACAAAAGTTGAATAGATTAGTTTGTAGAGGTCTTGCTAATAGCCCAAACTTAACAGCAGCAAAAGCTGTGTTAAGGAAAGCGCAAGAAAATCTTAACGCAGGTGTTGGGGGATTATTTCCTGCATTTACTGCGCAACTTTCAGCGCAACGTGGTTCAAGCGCTGGTTTTTTCAGTTCAAGTTCATCAAACAGTACGGTGACAGGAAGTAATGTACCTACCGGGAATGTATTTAATCTTTTTAATGCCTCTGTAAATATCGCTTATGTGCTTGATATTTTTGGCGGAGTGCGTCGTGAAATCGAAGCACTGCAATCGCAAGTTGATTATCAATATTTTGAATGGCGAGCTGCCTATCTTACTCTTACAGGAAATATTGTTACCACTGCTATTGCCATGGCTTCTTTGCAAACGCAAATACGTGTTACCCAGCAACTGATTCATGAACAAGAAGAGCAATTAAAGATTATTAACCAACAATTTAATTTAGGCGGTGCGTCTGGCGCCGACGTGTTAGCACAGAAGTCTCAAGTTGCGCAGACGCGCGCAACCTTACCCCCCTTAGAAAAAAGTAGAGAGCAGACACGTCATGCCTTAGCTGTTTTAGTAGGTTCGTTTCCTAGTACAAGTTGCCTTCCTATTCTATATTTAAGTGAATTAAAGTTGCCCACTCGACTTCCTTTGAGCATTTCTTCATCATTGGTTCGTCATAGGCCTGATGTGCTTGCAGCAGAGGCTTTATGGAAAGCAGCAAATGCACAAGTGGGCGTTGCTACGGCTAATTTGTATCCAAAATTTACTATAACGGGCACTTATGGAAAATCAAATTCAGTTGGAAGCAATCTATTGGGATCACAAAGTAATTTATGGAATTTAGGCGGGACGTTGTTACAGCCACTATTCAAAGGTGGTATGTTAATAGCTCAACGACGAGCTGCTATTGCAGCTTATGATCAATCTGCTGCGCAATATCAGCAAGTGGTATTACAAGCATTTCAAAACGTGGCTGATACGTTACGTGCGTTAGAAGCGGATGCGCGCGAATTACGCGCACAAAAACAGGCAGAATTGGCCTCACGTGCTAATTTAAACTTAACACGACAGCAATTTTATTTAGGTGGGGTTAGTTATCTGGCTCTGTTAGACGCACAGCGACAGTACCAACAAACACGAATTAGTCTTATTCAAGCACAAGCAAGCCGTTATACAGATACTGCCGCTTTGTATCAGGCGTTAGGAGGAGGGTGGTGGAACTGCTAGGGGTGTCGTCATTTGGCACGATGATGGCCATAAAGCGTGTTTTTTCTGCGTTTCGTTACTCTCATACGCTAAGTATGATCCGTTACGGTACTGGAAAAAAAACGCTTTATGTCTCATTCTCACTGAATGACGGTACAACCTAAGCAAAATAGTCGATTTTACGGTCTTTCAGATTCTCGAGGGTTAATTTAAGCAATGCGTAATTGGAAGCTGCAGCGAAGAAAACCGATGTCTCTTATGCTAATAAGTGTGACGCTATTATTTGCTTGTATTTTTGGTTTTCAGCTTCTAAAGAAAATCATCATTAATCGCGCGATGCGAAATAATGCGGCGCCTGTAGTGACGGTCTCTGCTATGCCAATTCATTATCAATGGTGGCAACCCTTGTTACTGACCTATGGGAGTTTACGGGCAGTACAAGGCGTCAATGTCACCACAGAACTAGCGGGATTGGTACGTACGATTTACTTTAAGCCAGGTTCGGACGTGAAAGCTGGTGATATTTTAGTACAACTTAATGCAGACTCTGATGTTGCTTTATTGCATGCTTTAGAGGCACAAGCAAAATTAGCGGAGATTGTTTATCAACGGGACAGTGCACAATTTGCAATAAAAGCAATTAGTAAGGCGGTATTAGATTCCGACCAGCAAAATCTAAAAAATTTACAAGCCCAGGTAGCCCAACAAGCGGCAACCGTTGCAAAAAAAACGTTGGTAGCACCTTTTACAGGGCGTTTAGGTATTTCAGCTGTAAATCCAGGACAATATGTTAATGCAGGTGATCAAGTTGTGACTTTACAGGTTTTAAACCCCCTTTACGCCGATTTTTTTGTACCGCAACAAAACTTAGTTCAGTTACACATTGGATCTAAGGTTAAGATTAAAACAGATGCATATCCCGATAAAGCATTTATAGGAGAAATTACAACCGTTAATCCTATTGTGGATGTAAAAACGCGTAACGTTGAAGTAGAAGCAACCATTGAAAATCCACATTTTGAATTATATCCCGGTATGTTTATTTCCGCTGAAGTGGAAACGGATGCAAGCCTACGCTATTTAATGCTACCGCAGACAGCGATAAGCTTTAATCCTTACGGAGAAATAGCTTATATTGTGCAACAAAAAGGAAAAGATAAAAAAGGTAAGTCCGTTCTTAGCGTACTACAAACCTTTGTAGTAACGGGAGATAAACGCGGCGATCAAATCATTGTATTAGAGGGACTCAAGGAAGGCGATACGGTGGTAACGAGTGGCCAACTCAAATTAAAGAATGGAAGTTTAGTCGTTATTAATAATACCGTTGTCCCACAGAATAAAATAGCACCTATGGTTATCGACGAGTAATATACCGCTCGTATTTAAAGATGCGAATTTTTTAATTTCAAGGATGATCGATGCGGTTTACGGATATTTTCATTCAGCGACCGGTATTAGCGACAGTTATTAGCTTGCTAATTCTTGTGTTAGGTATACGTTCATTAAGCTTGCTGCAAGTTCGCCAATATCCCTTTACCGAAAACGCGGTGGTTACGGTTTCTACTGTTTATACCGGTGCTGATCCAGCGCTTGTTGCTGGATTTATTACTACTCCTTTAGAAAATTCTATCGCTCAAGTGCAAGGAATTGACTATCTAACTTCAAGTAGTACACAAGGCAGTAGCACTATTCAAGCAAATTTACGCCTTAACTATGATCCAAATAAAGCCTTAACGGAAATTAATACCAAAGTAAACGCCGTTCTGAATCAGTTACCTAAAGCTTCTCAGCAACCTACGTTAAGTATTGCAGTCGGAGAAACAATTGATTCGATGTATATTGGATTTTATAGCCAAAAACTACCGAGCAATAAGGTTACAGATTATTTGATTCGGGTTGTACAACCTAAACTACAAGCGGTTGAAGGAGTACAGCAAGCGGAAATTGTCGGGCAACGTCAATTTGCACTCCGTGCTTGGCTAGACCCTGCAAAATTAGCTTCTTATGATATTACTGCTGTCGATGTAGCGACGGCATTAGCCAATAATGATTTTATTGCAGCAGTGGGACGAACTAAAGGAGACATGGTTACTGTCGATTTAACGATAGAAACTGGGTTGCGTACCGTGAATGAATTTAAGAATTTGATTATAAAAGCACAAAATGGTGCGATTATTCGGTTAAAAGATGTAGCTAAAGTAACTTTAGGATCACAAAATTACGATACAGTCGTTACATTTGATAATAAACCAGCCGTTTACATTGGTGTAAAAGTAGCACCCACCGCTAATGTACTTTCTGTCATTAAAAATATTAGAGCTGTTTTTCCTGAGATTCAACAACAATTACCGCACGGACTTAGCGGCGAGATTGTTTATGATGAAAGTCGATATATCAATAGTGCAATTAATGAAGTGATAAGAAGTTTAATCGAAGCATTAGTCATTGTTACCGGTGTTATTTTTCTTTTTTTAGGCTCTATCCGCTCGGTGATTATTCCTGTCATTGCTATGCCGCTTTCTTTGATAGGTAGTTTTCTTATCATGTTGTTATTGGGATATACGATTAATTTATTAACTTTATTAGCACTTGTTTTAGCGATAGGTTTAGTAGTCGACGATGCAATTATTATTGTAGAAAATATTTATCGACATATCGAGGATGGTCAAACGCCGTATGAAGCTGCAATTCAAGGCGCAAGAGAACTGGCGATTCCCATTATTTCTATTTCAGTAGTTTTAATTGCTGTATATGTACCGATTGGTTTTATGGGGGGATTAACCGGTGCACTTTTCACCGAATTTGCTTTTACTTTAGCGGGGGCAGTGACAATATCGGCGATTATTGCCTTAACGTTATCACCAATGATGTGCTCTAAATCACTAAAATCTATAAAAAATAATAATCAAAACCATAGCTTTATTATTTTTATTGATAGACAATTTGATAAAGTACGGGCTATTTATGAGCGTGCTTTGCGTGGATCATTAACTAACGTACGTGTAACGGGTGTATTTGCTATTATTATTTTGGCTAGTATTTATTTTTTATATGCGACCTCTAAAACTGAATTAGCGCCGCAAGAAGATCAAGGTCTTATTATTGGTTTATTGACGACAGCGCCCAATGCAACGTTAGAGCAGACCCAACTTTATTCTAATCAAGTATTTAATATCTTTAAGCAATTTTCAGAGACCGATCATGTTTTCCAGATTGACGGTGTTAACGGCCTGAATACTAGCATTGGCGGTATGGTTTTTAAGCCTTGGGATGAACGTAAACGCACAAGCAACCAGCTACAACCTATGGTGCAGCATTTATTTGATCAGATAGCCGGTGCGCGCGTAGCTGCTTTTCAAAAGCCATCTTTACCAGGAGGTGGAAGTGGTTTACCTATACAATTTGTTATTAAAAGCACGGATAGTTACGGTAAATTGAATGATGTTTCACAAAATTTATTAGATGAAGCACGCCGTAGTGGATTATTTGTTTACTTAGATACCGATCTTAAAATTGATAAAGCGCAAGTTACGATTCAATTAGATCGTGATAAAGCAGCACAATTGGGATTAACCATGGCTGATGTTGGTGATGTTTTAGCCTCTGCTTTAAGCGAAAACTATATTAATTATTTCGATTTTTCTGGACGTTCTTATCAGGTTATACCGCAAGTGACGCGCGGGCAACGCTTAAATGCCGAACAACTGCTTAATTATTATATAACTTTACCGAATGGCGGGGCGACTATTCCATTGTCAACGTTTGCTAGTTTAAAAACAAAGGTTGTACCTGAATCCATTAATCATTTTCAACAACTTAATTCATCGACTATTTCTGCCGTTGCTTTTCCTGGCGTGACGATGGGAGAGGCATTGCAAGGATTACAAAACATAGCAAAAAAAATATTTCCAGAAGGCTATAGTGTAGATTATGCAGCTCAGTCTCGCCAGTATCAACAAGAGAGTAGCGCTTTAATATTAACGTTTTTCTTAGCTTTAATTATTATTTTTATCTGTTTAGCTGGGCAATTTGAAAGTTTTCGTGATCCTTTGATTATTCTTATTAGTGTTCCCATGTCAATTTGTGGCGCACTTATTTTTATTAGTTTAGGAATCGGTGGTGCGAGTCTCAATATTTATACCGAAGTAGGCTTAGTAACCTTGATCGGTTTGATCAGTAAGCATGGGATTTTAATTGTGCAATTTGCCAATGATCTGCAAAAGGAAGGTCATGCTAAGCGTGAAGCCATACAAATGGCCGCAGGTATTCGACTTCGACCTATTTTAATGACGACAGCTTCGATGGTATTAGGTGTTATTCCACTGATACTGGCCACTGGGGCTGGTGCTCTCAGTCGTTTTAATATTGGGCTAGTGATTGCCAGCGGTATTTCTATTGGAACTTTATTTACCCTATTTGTTGTGCCGGCTATGTATATGTTTTTGGCTCAGGATCTTCAGTTGCATGGGCGTGTTAAAAAATTAAGCTAATCAGTAGATCCTAATTTTTTATCCTTATTTTTTTACAACGTTTAACTGTATGTAACGCTATTTTTCAACACGCGCAACATGAAGTGCGGAGTCAGAAACTCAACAGAAGAACGCTGGCAAGCTCCTTGACTTCGCACACTTCGTGTTTTTTATGCCTCGTCATAATTAAATAAGTAGGGCCATCTATGTATCAAAGCATTAATCACCGACTAATTTACAAAGGTTATAGGCTTCAGCTGTGAGATTTCGAATAGCGCAATAATAGTAAGGCATCCATTTATTCTCTTTAGTAATGGGTTGTGAATTTCTTTCAAGCATATAGAATTTTTTATAGTTGGCAGCTAACTCGCCGCTTGGTTGAATTCGATCTATAGCTTCTACCAAGTTACGAGAATGACAACCTGTCAGGTAGTTTTTATTCAAATCGTAGGCTAGTTTCCACTCCGGATTTATACCATCTAAGAGGTAGTAATACGTTGCATAACCTTGAATTTCTAAAGTATTAGGGGAATAGCGATAAAGTTTGAAACCTGGATTGTTGCCAAATACTGGACTGATAGCCGGCGTGCTCGTTAGAAGAATTTTTTTAGTCCGTTCGTTGAAGTTAATTATTTCCAAAGAATCTGCATGTAAATAACCGGAAAAAATAGCAACGACTTCATTAGCATGACATTTAAGCAAGTATAGAAACTGTTGTGTAGTATGTTGAGTCCAAAGACTCGTAGTGTCATCCTTTACACTGCTATACGCATCAATTCCGACAGGGATATGTAAAGCAATGATTGCTTTTTGATGATGTTTATGTAAGAACGCTAGTTCGTTTCTTAACCAATCTAACTCTTCCTGCGCCTCAACGTTCATGTCCGTTCCCAATGCAGAAAAAAAGGTTGTATTAAGCACAATTAAACGCAATTCTTTTTGGTTGGGTATATCCAAAACATAATAACCGCCTTTATTGAAATCCTTCGTCATTTTGGCACGATTTTTTTCATCCTTGATTGACTGTTGCCAAATCTTACCTATATTTTTGTAAAAACTTGGTTCAGAGATGTAATGATCGGAGTAGGTATCGTTATTTCCTACTACCATATAGATATCGATGGATGGAAGCACATTTTTTAGCTCAGCAGTAATAAATTGCATTGTTTTATTAACAAAGTTTTGTATTCCTTCCGGAGAAAAATCGCCTGTATATTTTTGATAATTTCCCTTATAGCCATGCGCTAAAAGATCCCCCAGAACTAACATAAATTGCGCATGATTATCATAGACTTTTTTTTACAATGCATTCAGCATCGATTGAAATAAAATATAATTTGTATTTTTGTTATAAATAGGCTTTTTATTATCATATTGTTTAAGTAGTTTGTTCCATTTCTCTACTGGGGCCGCTTGTAGTCTATTAATAATAGGGCAAACGCTTTCCTCGCAACCATAGAAGGGGTTAAAATGAATATCAGCAATAGCGATGAATGTAGCTGTTTTTTCAAATTTACCTGTATCAGCGTATGCCATCTCTATCAGACAAAAAAAGATAAAGAGCATCGCACTCAAGTGAAAAAATTTTATTATTTTCATTGATGTTTCCTTGTGTATTTAAATACGGTATTACAAATTAAATAAAAAAAAATACGTGTAAAATTAAATCAATAAGTTGATTTAAAAGCTCACCTTGTCCAGGAGGAACGATTATTCGTAGTTCTTTTAACAGACATTGATTAGCTTTAAGTAAAATTTAGGTTTGATAGCAAAGTAATGCATGAAGGTTTTTATTTTAAGCAATTTAACTTAAAAAATGCGATGATAGAAGTAAGATATGTTTGCTAGAAATGGGATGTTTCTGTGGATGGAGATCGACTTAGATAAAATTTAGCTCGGTTCTCGACTTGCGTTTACCGCCTCTAAACGTTGCAAATAGCGCTGCCAGTATCCTGCATGATGCACAGCCAAATCATGGAGTATCTCCCAACTGTATATCCCTGAACTATGGCCATCATCAAAAACCAATTTCACTGCATAATGACCAATCGGTTCTATATTAATAATATTAACTTCTTTTTTCCCAGAAACTAACTTTCCCTCAAATTGGCCGTGCCCTTTAACTTCGGCCGAAGGTGAAAATACTCGCAAATACTCGCAGGGTAAAATAAACTTTTCCCCATTGTCAAACTTAATCTCAAGAACTCTCGTTTTTTGCAAGAGTTTAATATCTAGAGGAAATGGGGTAGCCATTGTTTATAAAACAAAATGGCTAAGATCTTGATCATCTGCTAAACCTGCTAACTGTTGATTCACATAGTTAATATCTATTTTTATAGACTTATCACTGTAATCTGCCGCTTCAAAGGATATTTTTTCAAGCAATCGTTCCATTACAGTATATAAACGACGTGCCCCGATATTTTCAGTCTTTTCATTAACATCATAGGTAATTTCAGCAATTCGTTTGATAGCAGATTTAGCAAAACTCAAATCCATGCCTTCCGTTCCCAGCAAGGCCTCATATTGGGTAATTAGAGAAGCTTTTGGTTCAGTCAGAATACGTTCAAAATCTTCTGCTGTTAATGCCTTTAACTCAACACGAATGGGTAAGCGACCTTGTAATTCAGGTACTAAATCTGATGGTTTGGCTAAATGAAAAGCACCTGCAGCAATAAATAAAATATGATCGGTTCTTACCATCCCGTATTTCGTAGAAACAGTACAACCTTCAATGAGCGGTAATAGATCACGCTGCACACCTTCGCGCGAAACATCAGCCCCACTCATTTCACCACGGCGACATACTTTATCGATTTCATCGATAAATACGATACCATATTGCTCAACCCATTCTATCGCTTTACGTTTAAGCGCTTCTTCATTCAATAATTTATTGGCCTCTTCTTTTTGTATAGCAGGAAACGCATCCTTTACTTTCATACGAACTGTTCGCGACCGGGACGATCCAATATTTTGCAACATATGCTGTAATTGATTTGTCATTTCTTCCATACCTGGCGGGCCCATAATCTCTACCCCAACCGGTAAGCTAGCAAGCTCCGTTTCGATTTCCCTATTATCTAGAAGACCTTCACGCAATTGCTTACGGAAAATCTCGCGTGCAACCGATTTTTCTTTTTTCTTGGATTCATCAGCTTCTGCTACTGTCGTACGCGTAGGAGGAACAAAATAATCAATTACCTTGTTCTCTGCTACCTCTAAAACTTGTGGTTGCAACCGTTTAATCTCTTCTTCGCGTAAATGCTTAAAAGCAGAATCAACTAAATCTCTTGGAATAGAATCGACATCACGCCCAATATAACCTACTTCAGTGAATTTAGTAGCTTCCACTTTTAAAAATGGACAAGCTGTTATTTTTGCCGCACGTCGGCCAATTTCAGTTTTACCGACACCCGAAGGGCCTATCATAAGAATATTTTTAGGGGTTACTTCTTCACGTAACTCGGGGTCAAGTAGCATCCGACGTCTTCGATTACGCAAAGCAATAGCAATCGCCCGCTTTGCATCGTTTTGCCCAATAATATAACGATCAAGCTCCTGTACAATCTGTTTAGGCGTCATATCAATTTCAGTCGGATCGTACAATCCAATGGATAAAGTATCTTGGGCAAGCTCTATAGATTTAGCTGAGCTTTTTTCTGGAAAATCCGCATCCATCACAATCAGTCCAGAAGTATCATTAGATTCATTTGTAAACTTAGCAAATAGATTCATTGAATTAATTTTCATTATTGGATTAATAGATAAAAAATATATTTTTTTATTTTTTTATAGAAATCGAGTCAAGCTCTTCAATAGTACGTTGATGATTGGTGAAGACGCAAATATCTGCTGCAATACTTAAGCTCTTTTCAACAATATCACGTGCATTTAATTCTGTATTGTTCAATAAGGCTAAAGCGGCCGATTGAGCGTAAGATCCGCCGGAACCAATAGCAACAGAATCATATTCGGGCTCAATAACATCACCATTGCCACTTAACATAAACGTTTTTTCTTTATCCGCAACTATTAACATCGCTTCCAAACGACGCAATATACGGTCAGAGCGCCAATCTTTAGCAAGCTCAACTGCGGATCGCCCTAAATTACCATGGTGTTTTTCTAACTTACCTTCAAATAGTTCTAATAAAGTAAATGCATCGGCGGTAGCTCCAGCAAATCCAACTAATACCTGACCTTTATATATTTTACGAACTTTCTTGGTATTCCCCTTTAAAACGATGGCGTTCCCTAACGTTACTTGTCCATCTCCGCCGATAACGACCTTACCGTTATACCGAACCAATAATATTGTTGTACCATGTAAAGTTTGCACCCAGGATTACCTTTTAGAATTTGTTAGTTATAGAGAAGCTACAATGGTGGCTTCTCAAACCTATTTCAACCCCTGTTAACATTCTAGAAACTATCCTTTAAAATAGTGACCTTCAAGTCTTTTTGTAAACTATAGGGTTTATTTCGATTTAAGTAAAACCGCAGCCATTCCAGCTGCATTTAAACGTTTTTGTTCCTGCCTGACAAGTGATAACTCTGAGTAGGGCCCCATGAACACTTGATAACTAATTACCTCATTAGCCTTATTTAATCTACTTTGCACTGCAAATCCCCTTAAAAGTGCTTGAGCTTGGTATTGTTCGGCTTGCGAAACAGTTTCGAAGTCTCCTAATATCAGAATATAAGTCGCATTATTTAATTGGCTCATCTCTTGGTCCAACTGCTTTTTAGCTTCTGCTATTGCAACTTGCTCAGGTGTAGTACCAAGCAGGCTATCTAATGGTTTTTTTAAATGAGAGGGAGAAATCGAGCTGGCTTCTGCTATATTCGGCCGCATAGAAGAAAGCGTAACATTATCCGCCGATTGAGAAGATAGAGTCAAATTATCTTGTGGTAATATGTTGTAGAAATCAAATTCTGGCTCGGGTGGCTTAGGTGCAGGTGATTCTAATAACTTTTGCTTCAACTTATCTTCAGTTCGTCGCGCTTCCTGTTTAGAATGAGACTTCATAAATAAGATTCCGCATCCAAGAACAAGCAAACCCATAACTAAAATCAATATTATCCAAAAGCGACTACGATAAGCGCGCGATTTTCGATAAGTCGCGTATTTAGCGTAATCCTTTGCCATTACATCACTTCCAATGTTTCTACACCCAGTAAAGCTAAACCATTTTCTATTACTTGCTGAGTAGCTGCTATTAAATTTAATCGCGCATTTCGCAAATCCTCGGCTTCTACTAAAAAAATAGATTGATTGTAATAAGAATGAAATGCTTGTGCTAAATCTCGTAGGTAATGGGCAACGAGATGGGGCTCATGATAATTAGCAGCTTGCTCTAACATCTCCGGGTAACGGTTTAATAGAACTAATAAATCGAGTTCTTGTTTTTCTTGCAACTGGTTAACTGAAGCTATACCAACGGCTTTATCCCAATTCAATTGTTTTGCTTTAAGCTGACGAAACACACTACAGATACGCGCATAAGCATACTGTACATAATAAACGGGATTCGTATTGGATTGTTTTTTTGCAAGTTCCAAATCAAAATCCATATGTTGTTCTGCTCGACGCAATACATAAAAAAACCGCGCTGCATCATTACCCACTTCCTCACGTAATTCGCGTAAAGCAATAAATTCTCCGCTGCGCGTAGACATTTGTATTTTTTCTTCGCCTCTATAAAGGATAGCAAATTGAACCAATAACGCGGTTAAACTATGTGCGGGATAACCTAAAGCCTGAATAACCGCACGAATTCTAGCAATATAGCCATGATGATCCGCGCCTAATATATTAACAATTTTTTTAAAACCTCGATCTTCTAAAGTATTAAGCCGGTACGCCGCATCCGCAGCAAAATAAGTGGCCTGACCATTTTTTCGAATCAATACCCGGTCCTTATCATCACCAAACTCCGTCGACTTAAACCACAATGCGCCATTTTTTTCATAAGTATGGCCACGTATTTTTAACCGTTCAATTGTTTTTTCGACAAAACCTGTTTTAAATAAGCTACGCTCTGAAAACCATTCATCAAAATTAACTCTAAAATCATTCAGGTCGTCTTTTATATCATTTAGAATATCTTTTAAACTTGCATCAAATAGCTTTTGATAATCGCTAGCGCCCAACAAAATTTTGGCATTGTTAATCAATTCATCAATGTGTTTTTCTTTGTCGCCGCCTTGTGGTTCATCCAAAGGAATATTTGCAAATACCTCTGAAGCTGGCCTACAAAACTGTTTTTTATACTGCAAAACAAGTTGTTCAACAATATCGCGTATATAAGCTCCTTTATACGCATTACTCGGAAAAACTAAAACTTCACCACAAGCTTCTAAATATCGCAACCAAACACTGGTAGCCAAAATATCCATTTGTCGGCCAGCATCATTGACATAATATTCTGCATGGACTTGATAGCCTACTATTTTCAACAATCTAGCTAAGGAATCACCGTAAGCAGCGCCTCGTCCATGCCCTACATGTAAAGGGCCGGTAGGATTAGCCGAAACAAATTCTACTAATAGACGTTCACCTTTACCTATCTTGGACGCGCCAAATTGCTTTTCTTCTGTTAATATTCGACTGATAATCGGAACCCAAGCCGTTTTCTTCACAAAAAAATTAATAAACCCTGGCCCCGCTATTTCAACTTTTTCTATTATTGAAGTCGATTTAGAACAATCTATGCTTGCTATTATCCGCTCTGCAAGTTGCCGTGGTTGTTTTTTTAAAGATTTAGCAAGAACTAACGCAATATTGCTCGAGAAATCCCCATGTGATTTATCCCGCGCATAATCTATTTCAATATTTAAAGGGGATAACAAAGAAATTTCTTCTTGCGCCTCTAAAGCTGATTTGATTTCTTGTTGGATTATAGGCTTCATAAGTACTCAATCAATGGGCGCAATAATTTCTGATTATAACCTAATAACCTTAAGGAAAAATATAGCTTGGGGTGATAAATACGCCCTATCTAGAAAAAAATTTGCGTGAGGGGTACTATGCCTGCAGAATAATAAAAAAGAGAATATCTATGAGATTAGCCTATTATGCGCTTACTATCCTTTGCTTTTCCACCACCGTAATCGCACAAACCACTTCTAACCCTTTAGTAAGCAAGCATGTGGCCGCTCCCTATTTTTCGGCGTTAGCTATCCAAGGTCCGGTGAATGTATACATCAACGCTGATCCAACAGCCGCTACAGTTCCCACATTACAACTTTTTGGCGACCCTAAAACAGTTTCCGTGGTCACCTGGAAAGTAAAAAACCAAACGCTTTACCTAGAAACTAAATGGAATTATTGGCCACACTATGGAGATCGTTTAACCATTAAGGTAAACGTAACACCGACTCAACTCAATCAAATTCGCTTTAATAGTAATGGCAGTTTATCTGGAAAAGGGTTAGCGGGCTCTTTATCATTTATGGCCCAAGGCAATGGCTCTATCAAACTTTGTACAAATCAATTAAACTTAAAGCTACTCTCCGTAAATGGAAAAACCAACATCACGCTCCGCCATATTCATAGTACAAATCTCATCATTCAGGGTAAAAATGAAGGGGAAATTAAACTAGAAGGTGAAGCCGCACTACAAATGATTAATTTAACAGGCAATGGAAACTTAATGCTTTACTGGGTAAATAGTCCCTACCTGAAAATAAATGCGGCTGGCACAGGAAAAATTCTTCTTGCGGGAATTGTGAAAACATTGAATATACATTTAATGCAAAGCGCTTCTTTATTCGCCAAAGCACTACGCGCAAATAATGGTTTTATTGAAACACAAAATCAAGCACACGCTGAAATTACTATTAGAAATAAGTTAAATGCGCTCGCTAAGGATGATAGCGTCATTTATTATTCTAAGCCTGTAAAATTTCTGAATAGTTTTAATCAAACTACAGGTCTGGTACTCGCTAACTAGACTTTGCAATAACTTAATTTACTACATTTTTAAAGTATTGATAATAAATACAGGTGGCACGGGACAGGAGATAGGACCCAAACCAATTCATCAATACTTTTTAAACTTTAATAAAAAATTCTCTTATCTCACTAACGTAATCTCTACGCGTCGATTGGCAGCACTGGCGTCGACACTACGATTGCTGGCAATAGAATTGTGAGCAGCAAAACCTACTGCGCGCAAACGTTGCGATCCAATCCCTTTTGACCATAAAAAAGCAACCACAGTATCCGCTTGGCGCTGCGATAACTTTTCTGCCGTTTGCGAAGCATAGATATCATCAGTATAACCCACTACTTGGATAAGACCATCACCGTATCGTTTGATCGTTTTCATTGTATTACTAAGCTGGTTCGCACATTGTGCTGTCAACTGCCCATCAAATTGAAAGCAAACATCGCTATAAAGAATAACTCGCAGACGTTCCGGACCTTGGATCACTTGAATAAGTCTGGGTGGTATGTTTTTTTTATGCTTATTTTTTTCATCTTTTTTAAGATTAGTAGCGTACAACGCTTTAGCTTGTTGATTCGTATTTGTCGCACAAGCAGAAAATAAAAATGGACTCATAAGAAACAAACAACAGAAAAACGACTTTATTTTTTTCATAAATGACTCTATTTTTTTAGTATTCTCGCATAGTAAAATCCATCAGTACTCTGCGCTGTAGGAAAAATTTGCCGGCCGACTCGACAAGCAACGCCGCATTCGGCATCAATAGTATCTTCTCTAGCATCGGATTGTTGTGATAAAAACCGATGAATTACATCCTGATTCTCTTCAGGCAATACAGAACACGTCGCATAAAGTAAAATACCCTTAGGCTTGAGTAGCGGCCAAAGTCCTAACAAAAGCTCAAGTTGTCGCTTAGCAAGTTTAGGAATATCTTGTTCTCTACGTAATAATTTGATATCAGGATGTCTACTAATGACACCAGTTCCTGAACAAGGCGCATCGAGCAAGATTCGATCAAATTGCTCGCCTTGCCAACTGTTTTTAAACTCCTGTGCATTTACACAAATCAACTGTAAATTTTTTTCACTACCTAATTTCAAACGCTCTAGATTTTCTACTATCTTGCTTAAACGATTTTTATCGTGATCGACCGCCACACAGCTCAATAAATCTGGCTGTGTTTCTAAAATATGCGCGAACTTTCCACCCGGTGCTGCACAGGCATCCAACACATTTAGCTTAGGCTTCAACCTCAATAAAAAAGCCGCTAATTGTGCTGCTGTATCTTGTATAGAGACCTCGCCTTCCATAAAACCTGGCAACTCGTATACGCTACACTTCTCATTAAGTAGTATACCTACTTTGCTAAAAACACTGGGTTCAGCCGCTATCGCTTTCTCCTTAAGCTTTTGTAGATAATTATCTCGCGAGCTTCGTAATTGGTTAACCCGCAAACTCATTGTAGGCGCTTGGTTATTAGCGTCTACGATAGCCTGCCAGTTTTCCGGCCACGCTTGCTGTAACTTCTTTAGGAGCCAATGTGGATGTGCATACTGGACTTCCACAGAAAGCTTTTTTAGTAGTGTGCTTTGCTGGCGCTGAAACGATCTTAGTATCCCGTTAATAAGTGCTGCCGCCCAATTTTTTTTAAGGGCCTTTGCTGCCTGCACTGTTTCATTAATTGCCGCGTAATCGGCTGTTTTTAAATAAATAAACTGATAAAGCCCCATCAGCAATAAAGCATAAATATCTTGATCATTAGGCTTTAATGGTTTTTTTAATAAATAAGCACAGAGTTTTTTTAAGGGCTCATACCAACGTATCACGCCATAACATAATTCTTGGATAAATCCCCTATCTCGAGAGTCAATTTTGCTAGGCAAACTTTCCGCAAAAGAATCCGTTAGAGAAGCACCTTTAGTTAATACACGCGTGATTATCTGCGCGGCGATTGCTCGAGAATTATTCATGTTCTCGGCCCAAAATCGTACCTACACGAAATAAATGAGATTTTGAATGAAGCAAATCCGCAACCGGTAAACACTTTCCACCGGGTAATTGAAGTTGCAACAAACGTACTACGCCAGCACCTGTCATCACATCAATCCCTGGAGGCGACACATTCAAAATAATGCCGGGTGTACTTGTAGAATTTTGGTCTAAAATTGATATTGACCAAACACGCAATAAAATCTGGTCTAAAAAAGTATAAGCAATGAGCTTAGGATTAAATGCTCGGACCATTCTTTCGATAACCTCAGCATTTTTTTTCCAATCAATTTCTGCTTCTACTTTATCTACCTTCTTCGCATAGGTAGCTTCATGCTCATTTTGTACTTGTAATTGATAATTTCCTTTTTGCAGTATGTTCAAACTTGTTAATAATGTTTGAGCACCTAATTTAGCTAAGCGATTTTGTAAAATTTGACTGGTGTCTGTCTTTTCTATCTTGCAAGAAGCAAATTCTAAAATACCACCGGTATCCAAACCTTTATCCATTTGCATAATACTAATACCCGTTTCTTTATCACCCGCCAAAATAGCACGTTGAATTGGCGCCGCGCCGCGCCATCGAGGCAATAAAGAAGCATGAACATTGATGCATCCCCAACGAGGAATCGCTAAAACAGCCGGTGGAAGAATAAGACCATAGGCAACCACTATCATTAAATCTGGCTGCCATTGTGCTAGCTTTTCTTGTGCTTTGACATCACGCAACGTCAAGGGCTGACAAACAGGGATATTTTCTTCTAGCGCAAACTGTTTGATGGGACTCATTACAACACGACGCCCCCGCCCTTTTGGTCGATCAGGTTGCGTATAAACAGCTACTACTTTATGTTCCGAAGCAAGTAAAACTTGCAAACTAGGTAAAGCAAATTCAGGTGTGCCAGCAAAAATGATATTCAAGACTTAACCTGTCTTTTTTTTATTTTTTCTAATTTTTTACGCACTAATTGACGTTTGAGTGGCGACAAGTAATCTACAAATAGTTTTCCGTTTAGATGATCAATTTCATGCTGAATACAATGCGCCAATAAGCCTTCCGCCTCAATTTCATACCGCTCTCCATACCTATCAAGCGCAGATAATTTAACCCATAGCGCGCGGGGCGCTTTGTGATAAACGCCAGGAACTGACAAACAACCTTCTTCCATAGGCGCTTCGCCTTTCTTCTCAATAATTTTAGGGTTAATTAAGCATAATCTTGAAGATTTATTCTCAGAAACATCAATAACCGCCAGTTTTTTATTAATCGCAATTTGTGGTGCGGCTAAGCCAATGCCTTTGGCGGCGTACATCGTTTCAAACATATCATCAATCAACTGTTGTAAACTCGTGTCAAAACTAATAATTGACTCAGTAGACATGCGTAAACGCGCATCAGGCAGATGGATAATGGTATGTATTGCCATAGTTTACTCTCTATTTTTAATTGGCTAGGGAAAATAGGAGCAAGGACAAAGCAGAGAGCTGCTAATAATTGACTTACAACCCGCGCCGCAGTAATTTTCCCGATTTTAATGCAGTTAGTCAACTACTGTATTTTACCAAAAATAGACAAAAATAGTATGTTAGACTAGAAGATATAATCTTAAAATTTGACATCACCCCTTAAAAATTATCCTATTCAAACTAAACTAGCTGGAGAAACCAAATTTAAATATAATTAAAAGGATTTATATGCTAAAAAATTTACCGTTATCTCACTTTCCCATAGCGCAGAAAGAACAACTTAACGCCGCCCTTCTGGATTTAGGAAATGAAGAAAAGGAAATAGAAGGAAGGTTACTCAATAAAAAACTCTTCTCGCAATTACTGGATAGAAAGTTTAACAAAAATTTTGAAAAATTTATTAAGATAATAGGCGGTTACTCTAACCAAACGTATCAAATTGATAATTTAGTTTTGAGATTTCCAAAGCTTACTAATCCACTTGTACGCAACTTATCAATTGAAGTTTATAACCTGCAGATAGCACATACCCTAAAATTCAGTCCCTTAGAAATAAGGGCTTATTATGCTAAACATAATTTATTTATTACGCGCTTTATCCCACAATACCAATCGCTAACTCAAACTGATTTTAAAAAACCTGAGAAAATTATAGCCGCCGCTAAGCTGATAAAAAAACTTCACTATTGCAATAAAAAATTTAAAAAAAACCTAGAAACTCCACTTGCATTTGTAAATAACATATCGAAAAGCTTTGAAAAAATAAAACCTATTTTAAACAAAGAGGATTATGTTATTTTAAATAAAATAAATACAATCAAAGCTATTCTGGCTGACTTTAACGTACCTGAACGACCTTCGCACGGCGATCTACACCATGGCAATTTAATTGAACTCAATAATAATATTCAATTGATAGATTGGGAAGTATCCAGCATGGAAGACCCTGCCTATGATATAGCACGTTTATTTTGTGTTTCTGATTTCAGTGAAGAAAGTAGAATAATTTTTCTCGAGCATTACAAACAGGCTGGAAACATTACCCTATCTGCGCTAGAAATTGAAAATTTAAAACAACGTATTCAACTATTTATACCCATAAATTCTCTTTCTATTGTATTTTGGGCTAGATTCGAAATTCAATTTAGAAAAGGTGAAAAAAAAATATTACTTGAAAAAACTATTGCCACTTTTCATGAAAAAACATTGCAGACACTTACAAACCTCAATTTAGATGAGTTTAAAATCGAAAACTATACACTTCCTAAGCAAAGTTTATTTTTTAGTCCCCCTGAGTTCTTACCCATCGCGGCTAATACTATAGTTGATAGCACCCAATTAAAAAGCACATAAAACTACAATAAAAATATCCTTCCAAATATTAATACCTGGAAGAATATTAAAATTTATCTCTATAGTAAAAGTTATGGCTAAAAATCTAAAAAGTAAAGTAAAAAATACTTGTTCATTACAGAACAAATTTAAAGCAATTTTGCTTGATTTCAGAGCTAAGCTATCTTTCTTTATCGTAAGTGAATCTATCGATATTTACTTTCTAACTAATCAAATAGAGGAGCTATTTAATAAACATATAGCAACCTGGCCCCATAGTTTACAAACATTCATAGAATTACTTTTTGTTATAGATGAATTTGAACATCAAGTTAGAGATTTTAAAAATTTTATTTTAAAAAAAAAACATAAATGCTTAACTTTAGCTTCTGAAATTGAAATACTCGAAAATCTCCCGAGCCCCTTTGTATTTAAACCTGTTCTAAAAAAATTACTGAACGAACAACCTCTTATTAAAGGCTTAGACGCAGCAAACTACAGGCTTGATACAGAAACATTTATAAATGCAAGTTTTAGTAAATATGACTTTCTTCGTGCAGAAGAATCCACTTTAGAAAAATCACAAAATTCCGAAATGGCTGCATTTGAAAATTATACAGATCGCTTGAGCGAAAAATATATAGAAGAAAATTATTTATCAAAGAATAAGCTACCCCTGTTTAAATATTCACTCTATACACTGAATTATATGCAATTATATGAAAAATTAAAATGTCTCTATCCAGAAAAAAAGGCAGCTAATATTCAACTACTTATTAACAATATCTTTAGCATAGCTTATTACCCTTTTTCAGACTTCTTTACAGACTTTAATAACGCTTATTGGCATCGGCACCCTGAGAAATCAAATACTCCAATAACTGACAACTTGGAACTAATGCACATTCCATATATCAAAGAAGCACTAAACACAACAAAAAAATTACGTTATCGCATAGATAAAAAAATAGAATCTATTTATCACATTGCGAAAGAATTATCTGATGAGCCCGCATACGCTACCTATTTACTGGCTAAACAACTTAAATCACTTTCTAACATTTATTTCTCCGAAATAACTTATACACCATTGAAATTAGATAATCTAAATTATATACAAGAACAAAGTAAAAAAGCTAAGACTTTTTTGAAAAAAGTAACTAAATTCATTGAAGATTTTAAAGTAAGTTATGAAAATTATTTAAACCAACCTATAAATAATGAACTTATAACTAAAGAACAAAACAGAAATAACTTACTGATGAGAATATTAAACAGTTTATTAAACTGCATTAAAAATATTTTTTGTATACCAACCTCCAAATCACACTTTTTTATACCTATTGATCCAGCTCCCTTTCGAAAAATTATCGAAGAAGGAACGGCCCTTCTTACAATTATAGATGAGAGCAAATTTATGCTACAACCTAAAAGCGGAAAGTAAAATTTAGACGGTGCGCTTGGAATTGCAAACTCACAACATCCAAGTGTAATGGATGTAAATAGAAATTTAATGTGGAATTAAACAGCGTAATAGCGCAGATACAACTGCAACTGTTGTAACACCCGCGATATATAGGCCAATAAACCAGAACCACTGACGAGTATGCTTTTTCATAAATACCTTAAGAGATTGATTGAGACAGTCAATGGTGTTAAAAATAGTTCAAAAATGCCCATTGACCATTTGTCAAAAACTACTACCCCGCTTGCTATAGAACCTAACTTTTAATTCTTACTCGTTAACAACATTAACGACTAGTTTGAAAAAATTTAAATTTTTAATAGTGAATTAATTCTTTTACTTTACCGCGAAAAACATGGTACGAATAAACCGTATAAGCCAATAAAATAGGCAACAAAATTACTGCGCCTACTAAAATAAATTTTAAAGTGGAAGGCGCCGCAGCCGCTTCCCAGACCGGCACGACATGCGGAATAATGTAAGGCCATGCACTGATACAAAAACCAACATAAGCCAGAACAAACAAACCCATGCTTAAAATAAAAGGGGCCTTTTCTCTACGATTTTGTAAACAAAAAAAAGTATAACCTACTGTCACTATTGATAAAAGTGGCAACGGGGACAAGTAGAAAAAATTAGGTAAAGTAAACCAACGCTCCATAACGCTTGGCTCAATAAAGGGCGTCCAAATACTCACAGCAACTAAAAAGAATGCAACTAACCCTAATAAAATTTTTGCGGCTTTATAGAGTTGGTCTTGTAGATTGCCTTCAGTCTTTACAATCAACCAGGTAGCCCCAAGTAATGCATATCCGCAAACAACCGCAAGGCCTGTGAAAACGCTAAAAGGTGTTAGCCATTGATACGCCGCCTGAGGCAGAGGTAATTGTTGACCGTATCCCTTTACAAAGGTACCTAAAATAACCCCCTGAATAAAGGCCGCTAATGTCGAGCCTACTGCAAAAGCAATGTCCCAAATGAATTGGCTACGCTGGGCTTTAAATCGAAATTCAAAAGCCACCCCACGAAAGATTAAAGAAACTAACAGAATCATAATAGGCATGTAGAGTGTGGGTAATAGCGTGGCATAAGCTAATGGAAAAGCAGCATATAAAGCCGCTGCGCCAAATACTAGCCAGGTTTCATTTCCATCCCAAACTGGTATGACACTACTCATCATAATGTCACGATACTGACCGTGCTTAATCCAAGGAAATAAAATACCTATACCTAAATCAAAACCATCAAGCAGCACATACATCATGATAATAAAAGAAATGATCACGGCCCACGTTAGAATTAATAACATCTATTTACCCTCAGGCGCCATATATTTAAAGGGAGTTTCTGTCACCACATCCTTACTAGGATCATGGGCTAACGGCGCAGGGCCTGTGCGTATTACTTTAAAAAGATAGAACAAATAAAAACTAAATACGACACCATATACAATGACTAACAACGCTAAAGATACAATCACTTGATGTAAAGGCACTAAAGATGCACCCTGTGAAGTACGAATTAAATCATAAGCAATCCAGGGTTGACGGCCTGACTCTGCTGTTATCCAGCCAGAAATTGTGCTCAAAAACCCAAGTGGCGCTATACAGATACAGAAACGATAGAATCCTTTATAATTATAAAGCTGATCGCGAAAACGTAACCATAAAGCAATTAAGGCAGCTAAGAAGAATAAAAAACCAATCCCTACCATCACGCGAAACATCCAAAAAGTAGATCCTACAACGGGTCTATCTTTTGCAGACACGCTTTTTAAGCCGATTAACTTGCCATCCCAGTGATGCGTATTAATAAGACTTGCAAGTTTTGGAATGCTAACTTCATAATGATTTTTTGCATGTTGGCTATCTGGTATAGCAAAAAGAATTAAGGGCGCCCCGTTTTGCGTCTGCCAATTTCCTTCCATTGCTGCTGTTTTAAGCGGTTGATACTCATGGACTCTTAATCCGACCATATCCCCTAATAAAATTTGGGCCGGAGCAAGAAAAATAGCGGCTCCAAGTGCGAACGAAAAGCAAGTTTTTGCCATTTCTAGATGTCTTTGCTTCAGTAAATACCAAGCTGATACGCCTGCAACGGCAAAGCAAGTCGTTAAGTAAGAAGCCATGAGCATATGGAAAAAACGTGGCATGGCCGATGGATTAAATACTACCGCCCACCAATTATCAACAACATACTTACCCGCTTCAACGTGAAAACCTGCTGGTGTTTGCATCCAAGAGTTAGCCGATAGAATCCAAAAAGCAGAAACGGTAGTACCCAATGTAACCAGTAATGTTGCTGCGTAATGCAATCTAGGACTTACTCTGTCCCATCCAAACAACATTACCCCTAAAAAGCCAGCTTCCAAAAAAAATGCGCTTAATACTTCATAAGCAAATAAAGCGCCTAATACTCCTCCCGCTATATGGATAAAAGGACCAAAATTAGTACCTAATTCATAGGCAAGCACAATGCCTGAAACTACACCCATACCAAATGTTAGTGCGAAGATCTTAGTCCAAAACTGACATATTTTTAAATAAACTGTGTTGGCTGTCTTTAGCCACAAGCCCTCCATGATTGATAAAAAAACAGCTAAACCGACATTGAGCGTAGGAAACAAGATATGGAAGCCTATTGTAAACCCAAACTGAATTCGGGATAGCAAGGTAGTATCTATAATCATAAGGGTGTTAACTAAAACGAAATTAATAAATATTTTGTTATTATAACCTAATTTTGATAAACAGACATAAAAAATCAATCTAAAGATTAAAGTGTTATACGCTAAAACAATAATAACCTTTTTATAGTTATAAGTTTACATAGTTTATCGTCAATAACTGACAAAATAATTTCAATATATTAGGCTACAATGGGAGGTTGTGCAGTTATCTACAGTATAGAAATTTTTATCGGGTAGAAATCTCTGTCTTTTTGCATTAAAATGTCGTACTGTCTGAATGTCATAGTCTTTAGTAAGGAAGCTACACTTGAGTACTCATGATCCATTACATTTATTTTTTGGTATTAAACTAAATCCTGAATTACACCAAGCCTTATCTCAGCTAATCGAAGAATTAAAGCAAGAACCCTGGGGAAAGCGGGTTATGTGGAATACAAACCTGCATGTTACATTGCGTTTTTTAGGGCCTACCAAACCCTCGCTCCTACCCATTCTCGTTGAGCGCTCACGCGAAGCAGTTAAAAAAATCGCTTCTTTTCCTTTACAATTAATCGATATTCGGTTTCATCCTTCTCCCACAGCACCTCGAACTATTGTAGCTGAAATTGCTGCGTTTTCTGAACTTTTTGAATTAGCCTACGCACTTGAAGAAGTTGCGGCAAAACTAGGTTTTACACCAGAAACAAAACCTTACTTGCCCTATTTAATATTAGGCCAAATTAACCATCACCATGTGCCCAGCCTGCGAGAAGAATTAAAATTAAATATTGAATCTATGCAAATTGATGAAATTATATTACTTAACAGTAAAAAAACTGAATATAACCAAACTTATGAGCCTCTTGAATGCATTTCTCTGCAAAAAAGCACCGTAAAAGCGTAAAAGTAATTAAGCTGGCGGAGAGGGTGGGATTCGAACCCACGTAGGATTTACATCCTCATCCGATTTCGAGTCGGCGCCATTATGGCCGCTTTGGTACCTCTCCAATAAATCTCTTTCTGGATTTGTGTTATAAACTTGGCTTCATCTAGCCAGGTAAATTCTGTTTCGCAAAAACCAGGCTCACCCAAAATCCAAACCCAGGTAAAGCCAGCAACTCAATCCGCTGGAGGATATAAATTAGGCAGTTCAGTGGATTTGACTGCTTCAGCTGCGGGTATTATATAACGCGATTGGTTTATTTTTAAACCGTTAGTTAGTTTTAAAGGCCCGAGATCTTGACTATTTAGATATTGAGATTTACGCGTCTTCATATAATCATTAACAGAAGTACAACCTGTCAAAGGGATAAAAACACTTAGGAGTAATAAAAAAGATAACTTCATGGCGATGATTTAGTAAAAGTATTTAAGTAATCCAGAGTTGGCTTTAAAGCGACTTGATGTGCCGTGGATAAAGTCGTCAACGGCAACCGAAGCTGGGCGGTTGGGATTAAGTGTTGATCATTTTTTACAAAAAAATTAGCCGCCAACCATTTAACCGGAATAGGATTTGTTTCAATAAATAAATCTTTATAGAGTGGTTGAAGTTCCTTATCTATCGTTTCGGCTTCACTCCAATCAGCTTTGTTTCCTACGCTATAGGCTTTTTTTATGGCTTCATAAAAATCGTGCATTACTTTAGGTAATAAATTAGCCAATACTGAAATCACTCCTTTCCCGCCCCAGCGTATAATTTCCAAAGCGCTGCTATCATCTCCGCTATATACATCAATGTTCGTCCCGCAGAGCTTTATAATTTCCTTCGCACGCCCTAGCTGACCTTCTTTTATACCGACAATATTAGTAATACCTGCTAATCTCGCCACTGTTTCAGGCAATAAATCAACCCCCGTTCGCTTCGGGATATTATATAAAATTTGCGGAATAGGAACTTTCTCTGCAACTGTTCGATAGTGCTGAAAAAGTCCTTCTTGTGTAGGGCAATTGTAATAGGGTGCCACTAACAAACACGCATCAACACCTATTTCCATAGCCTTTCGTGTTTTTTCTATCGTACTTTGAGTACAATTTGATCCGGTACCCGCAATAACAGGTACATATTTAATAGTTCTATGTCCCAAAGCCTGCTCTACAACGGCTCTAATAACGTTTTCTTGCTCTTCAGCCTTAAGTGTTGCTGGTTCTCCGGTCGTTCCCATCACAAGAATAGCGTCAGTACCTTGTGCAATATGCCACTTAACCAATTCACGCAAACAAGGATAATCAACATCCCCGTTTTCTTGCATGGGGGTTAATAACGCGACTATGCTGCCATGATACATATCATACCCTATAAAATTATAAACATTACGCCAAGAAATCAAAGGTCATAGCTGTAGTGCGATGTCTATACTACTGGGTAAGCTTATAGATAATCAAGTTCGTTTCAGTGTAAAATAACTGCTAGTAGCCTAAGTTACCTTTTTTCTTTAATTTAAGACTTATTATATGCCAACTATCTCAACTGAATTACTAACGCTAGAGAATTGGTTAACAACAGATTGTTTACTAGACAGCTTCGAGCTTCAACCTTTGGCTGCTGACGCAAGTTTTCGCCATTATTTTCGGGTACTTATAAATGAACAAAGCTACGTAGTAATGGTAGCTCCTCCGGACAAAGAAGACATAAGTGCATTTATCGCTATTGCAAAAAACTTCTTCGAACAAGGAATCCATGTCCCTAAAATCCTTAAATATAATCTCGACCAAGGTTTTATTTTGCTCAGCGATCTCGGAGATGCCCTATATTTGAAGCTGTTGAATACAGAAAATGTCGATGACTTATATACACGTGCGCTTGCTGTCGTCCCTAAAATACAAAACTGCAAACCCATACTAGCTAATAATCAACCATTAGGTTTATTTGATGAGAAATTTATTCGTTTTGAATTAAACCTATTCACTGATTGGTTTTTAGATAAACATTTGAAACTCAATATAACGGCTGAATTTAAAGCCTCGCTTGATGATATCTTCAAAATATTGATTACTTCAGCACTCGAGCAACCCGGTGTTTTTGTACATCGCGATTACCATTCCCGTAATTTATTATTAATAGATAAGAAAGAAGTCGGTGTATTAGATTTTCAAGATGCCGTCTATGGCCCTATTACTTATGACGCTGTTTCATTATTACGAGATGCCTATATCGATTGGCCAGAATCTCAAGTAGAAAAGTGGGTATTACATTTCCACGATATGCTAAAACCACAGTATCAATTTTCTAAAGAAGAATTTACTCGATGGTTTGACTTAATGGGCGTACAACGGTATTTAAAGATATTAGGTATTTTTTCACGCCTTTCTTACCGAGATAATAAACCTCACTACCTTTCCAGCACCACTGACCGTCTTCTTCACTATCTCCAAAAAACCTGTGAAAAATATTCTGAACTTAACAAACTAAAACAATTATTACAATTAAATAGTCACAATAAACTGAGTGAAACAGAAAAGAAATGAAAGCTATGTTACTTGCTGCAGGTCGCGGTTCACGCATGCAACCTTTGACTGACAAAATACCCAAGCCGTTATTACCTATAGCTGACAAACCTTTTATCGTTCATCAACTGTTAAAGCTAGCAAGTGCTAATATCAAAGAAATTGTCATTAATGTCTCCTATCACGCGCAACAGATAAAAAAAGCACTGGGAAATGGTTATGATTATGGCGTAGCCATCGAATACTCTGAAGAACCCACTATGCTTGAAACAGGGGGAGGCATTTGTCAAGCATTACCTTTATTAGGAAATGAGCCTTTCCTCGTATTAAGTGCTGATATCTGGACAGATTATCCGCTAGAAAAATTATCAAGCCATCTACTTCGCAACCCTGCGCAAGCACATCTTGTCTTAGTCGATAACCCTAGCTTTCACACTGAGGGCGATTTTCATTTACAAGCTAATACGTTTTTAACATTAGACCAACGACCAAAACTTACCTTCGCAAGCTTTGGTATTTATCATCCTTACTTCTTTAATGGTTACAATACTAAACGCTTTCCTTTGTCAGAAGTATTCCAAAAACGTATCAATGAAGAAAAGATCACAGGTGAATATTATCAAGGTAATTGGTTTAACGTTGGAACCTTAAATGAGTTAAAACGTCTTGATAATTATTTAAAACAATAAAAAATACTAAGAAAAAAACTGAAAAACTAATACTTAACTTTGTGAATGTCCTATGAAAAATTTAAAGGTTAGCTTTATTGGCGCAGGAAATATGGCCAACAGTATAATCCAAGGACTATTGGCGGACGGATACGAAGCAAAAAATATCTGGGCTACGAATACCAATTTAGATAAACTCAATACACTTAAAAACTTAAATATTAATATTAGCACTGATAACTGCTTAGCGGTTAGCAACGCCGATATTGTTGTATTAGCTGTAAAGCCCCAAGTTTTAAAAAAAGTAACCATAGAAATTGCTGATCTTATTCGTAAAAAAAAACCTTTGGTTATTTCACTCGCAGCCGCAATAAATCTAAAAACACTGCAAAACTATCTACAAGATACTGCAATTGCAATCATTCGCAGTATGCCAAATACACCTGCACTGCTAAAGTGTGGTGCAACAGGATTGTTTGCAAACTCTAGCTGTTCACAGGAGCAAAAAAAAATTACTGAATCACTTTTTAACAGTATAGGAGTTATCGTCTGGGTTAATTCTGATGAAGAAATAGATAGTATCGCCGCACTATCTGGTAGCGGTCCAGCTTACTTTTTTTTATTAATAGAAGCATTACAAAATGCAGGTACTAAACTTGGATTATCCAAAGAAACTGCATCTTCATTAAGCCGACAAACTGCACTCGGTGCTGCTTATATGGCGACTAAAAGTGGCAACGTAACCGTAGAACAGTTAAGGAAAAACGTCACTTCCCGTGGCGGAACCACGCAAGCTGCAATAGAGATTTTAGAAAAAGGCCAATTTTCTAAGTTAATTGAAAAAGCAATGCAAACAGCCAAACAACGCGCTGGAGATTTAGCCGATGAGTTTCAAAAACAAGAATAAACTTGGAATGCTATTTAACGTGATAAAGCGATTAAAGCGGGCTTAGAAAAATTTAATACTATGAAGCCCCTAAGGTGTGCAAAAACCATCAAGCTCGCTTAGGTTGCAAAGGTAACAATAAATTCTGGTAGGGGTATAAACGTCATGTAAGCGTTGATAGGCAGCGTGGTCTTATCAATAAAGTGGCTGTGACGCCGGCTAATGCGCCGGATGAGAAAGCATTAAAACATACCGGTCTTACACAAGGGGTTGTGTTGGGTGATAAAGCGTATTGTATAAAAGCTTCTAGGAAAACGCTGCTCAGGAAAGGGTGTTATGATTTCACTATCACAATGAATCCTATGAAAGCACAAAACCGTGATAAAGACCGATGGTTAACGTCCTGCCGTTCACCCGATGAACGCGTTTTTTCCAAGGTCTCAAAACGAGCAAGCTACCAGGGTATCGCTAAAAACCAGTTTCAGGTGCTTATACAATCGCTGGCTTATCATTTAAAACGGCTGCTTTCTTTAGGAGTTGAACGGGTTGAATTAGTTCATACTAGCCATAATTATGTCTTTTTTACGAAAAAGGCACATTATAAATCAGAAAATAATCTTTTTTACTTGATGCATAGCTCTAAATTTAATTTTTTAATTCTTTTCTTACTTTTTCATTCTAACCCCTCTCTAACTTAATTTTTCAATACGCCCTGCTTGTGCCTGTTAGGTGATTGGATACCGCTCGTTCTGAACTTAAAAAATTCGTATCTTCATGTACGGGGCGTGTTGAACAATAGAGTCCCAGGAGGTTATAGTTTTGTTAAAGTATAAGT
>X84_Common_Chiffchaff__coassemble_13_pt1 | contig 38959 bp, 39 predicted proteins | sample X84_Common_Chiffchaff__metabat2_high_PE_001 | metagenome-assembled genome bin X84_Common_Chiffchaff | reverse complement strand
TTTTGGCGCATTGAATATACGAACGAGTCGCTTCTATTGGAAACAGGCCGAAAGAAATTATGAAAGTCATCACCTAGGTTGACAAATTTGTTAAGCCATTAAGTCAATCTAGGAGCACGTACATGAATACTAAGGCAAATCGTGATATATCCCACAAATTTAAACTTACTCCAGCACACTCAAGGATCGGGTAATGTGAGTAAAACCTGTCGTTATTTTGGAATTTCCAGGGAAGCATTCTATGGTTGGAATCGTGCTTATGAGGAAGGGGGAAACAGGTTTTAATCAATAGCAAGCCTTGCTCTGAAAATCCTAAATTGAGCCCCCCCTGAAATTGAAGAAAAAATTATTTACACTCGAAAAAATTACTACCTTGGTCAGTACGTATAAGCGGGTATCTAAAACGCTAACTATGCAATAACAGATACCTTTTCCAATATTTTTTAACCGGTACAGTAAATTAAATTGCTACGTTATTGGACATATCAGTAGCCATTTTTATACCCAGACTCCTAAAAGCGAGGTCTTAATAGAAGGACTATAAACTGTTTTTGACTTTAAGCCTTCTGTTCAATAGACTCCAGATTGGTCATACTTTACTGTATTCGTTATAAAATTATGCTCCAACTCATTAAAACCTGGCTATCACGATACATTCATGATCCGGAATTAGCTATATTATGGCTTTTTTTACTATTCATTATTATTATCTTTGCGTTTCTTGGAAAAATTTTAGCACCTGTATTCGTCAGCATTGTCATTGCTTACCTCTTGCAATGGCCTATTAGCTACTTAGAAAAACTACATTTACCGAGACTCCCTGCCGTTTTAGGTGTTTATATTAGCTTTCTCAGCTTAGTTGTCTTAGGAATAATCGGATTATTACCTTTACTTTTTCGACAGCTTAGTAACTTAGTTTCAGAATTGCCTAATATGGCGGCGCGAGGTCAAGAGATTTTGTTATTTCTACCCACACGCTATCCTGACTATCTTTCAGCAACGCAAATCCAAGACTGGATTATTCAGTTCAAATCTGGCTTAACTCATTTTGGACAATGGATACTTTCCGCATCTCTAATTTACATTCCTAATATCATAGCTTTTGCTATTTATTTTGTATTGGTCCCTTTATTAGTTTACTTTTTTTTATTAGATAAAAATAAAATTATAGGGTGGCTTACCCAGTACTTACCTGAAAAGCGCCGCTTAATTTCACAAGTTTGGACGGAAGTGTATGAGCAGACCGGAAATTATGTCCGAGGAAAAGCGTTAGAAATGCTCATTGTTTGGATTGTCACTTATCTATCATTTACATTGCTGGGACTGCAGTATGCTATGTTGCTCAGCGTTTTGGTAGCCATTTCCGTCATAATCCCTTATATCGGCGCGGTTATGGTCACTATTCCCATCTTGATTATTGGCTTTTTGCAATGGGGCTGGGGTGCACATTTCGCTTATCTTATCGCTATCTACACAATGATTATTACTTTAGATGCGAACGTACTTGTGCCCTTTTTATTTTCTGAGGCCGTTGATTTACACCCTGTTACAATCATTATTGCTGTACTAATCTTCGGGGGATTATTGGGATTTTGGGGAATATTTTTTGCTATTCCTTTAGCGAGTGTTATAAAGGCAATTTTAAGTGCAATTTCTCATAAAAAGCCTTCGACAAAACAACTCAACTATTGAAACAACGTATTGCTTTCTTAATTTAGAATAAACAACAATACATTTTTTGCTAGTCTAATTCTCCTATTGCTTTCAAAACTTCTTGTACATGACCAGGCACTTGAACCTTTCGCCATTCGTGACGTAATATACCTTTTTTATCAATTAAAAAAGTGCTGCGTTCTATATGCCGAGTTTTTTTCCCGTACATGGTTTTTTCTTTTAGAACGCCATAAATTTCACATATTTTTTGATCCACATCGGATAACAGTTCAAAGGGGAATTTCTGTTCTGACTTAAATTTCATATGGAGTTTTAAAGTATCGCGAGAAACGCCTAAGATAACTGTATTGAGCGAAGCAAACTTCTTATAATGTTCAGCAAAATCTTTACCTTCTTGTGTACATCCGGACGTGCAATCTTTAGGGTAAAAATACAAAACAACATTTTTACCAACAAGATCCTTCAAACAAAATGTCTGGCTATTTGTTGCAGGCAACACAAAATTAGGCGCAGGCTTATTAATAGCTAACATATTAAATTAACCTTTAAAATTAAGAAAATTTATAAAATAAAATTAATTTTTCTGGGGCTCCATAGCCACATCAAAATTATTTTCATCACAAAATACAATAAAATGTTCTCGAAAATCTGCCACTATTTGATCCGCATGCAAAACAAAAGATAATGAAATACCTAACATTGCAGCTTCTGTTAGAGGCGCTTTGTAAGACTCTACATGGATATTATAAAGTGTTAATTCATGATCCGACAAAAACTGGGTAAGCTTGGCTAAAGCGTCTGAAGTATCTGGGGCTACAATATAGGAAGAATAAGGAAAATAATCTGGCTGAGCAGAACGAAACTGTGTACGGGAAACCATTACTTGGCCCGAATATTTTTTTATAACTGACTCAAATTTTGCAACGGTATTCCAAGCTCCACCAATCAATAAAGTTATGGTGACATGTGTAGCTGTAAAATTGACGCGCGCATCAACTACGTTGCATCCGCTGTGAGCAACTAGCTTAAAAACTTCATCAGTAATTTGTGATTCAATAAGGCCTAGGATAACAACAACCAGGTTTTCCATAAGTATTAATCATGTTTTTCTAACGAGCCGGTAGTCTATTCTTTTTTAATGACCTTGTCACTAGGGTTAGAAATTGCCAAAAACAGATTTTACCTAAAGGCATAATTCACACCTCTTTCCAAGCCACTCTACTCAATAAAAAAACTCCTTATTAGCGGTTTTAGGTTATTTTAGAATTTTTTAGATTAGAATTTGGTGGCGGTGTCAACCACATTGAGCACCAAATGCATTGTATTATATAAAGTCAAAAAATGTGACTTTTTAATATACCTCCAAAAGTACACCCATTCTCATAATGCTTCTGGTAGTACTTCTGGTTTCTTTAAAGCCTTTTTACCTTCTGAAACCAAACGACACTCAACTTTTTTGACATCTTCCTTCAAGCGTAAGTATTTCCAGTCGAATGCCACGCGCCAAGAGCGTTTTACGCACAGCTTCATTATTAGTGATATGTTCCCTAGAAATCACTGTCTCGGTTTTCATGCTATGTTCTTTTGCATTGAAAATTGTAATTTCTGCGGCAAAGCCTTTGGCCTTCAAAATAATTGAAGGGGGCAAAATCAGCTAACGGGCGATTATCTGGTACTTTCCAGCGGGCTTTCATAGATTGGGTCGATTTATTAAAAAGCGCCTGGCCTCCTTTGCTCCGAATAAGCGCAAAGTCTTGATTACCCCCTGTTTGTTCATAGATTACTTGAGAAACGTCAGTATTGTCTAAGAGAAGGCTTTTTAGTTTGCAACGCATAAGCGGAAAGCGCGGCTAAAAGATTGAGCATAAATCCGCCAACACTACGGTATCGAGAATGCTCAATTTGGCTTTTATTTTTGAGCTGGTCATTGACACAAATGAAAATAAATCGCTATAATTGTCAACCCGCTTGGACTTACATATTTTTTTTCTGCGTCGTTTATTTAATCCTTCTAATAGTAAGTGTGATTTCAACACCGGATAAAACGCTTTGCAAAAATTATCGACAACACAGGATAAAACAGTTAAGTTAGCTTCCACAGTGGTTCCTCATTGTTTTTGAATAACTGTCGTAGTTGTTACCTTGGAACCGTCAGTTCAATCTCTTGTTATCCCCTTTTTCAGCTTCCCTTAGCAGTACTCACGTTGTTTACCTAGGTTTCTAATGGCACAAATAAACTTAATGACTTCTGTAGATACTAATTTTTTATCTTTATTCTTTTATAACTTTTAAGTTTATGCAACTCTATTTTTCAACACGCTCATCAACTTAATCTATGAAACAAAAAATGTTATTCCGTGTAACAAAAAAATTCCTGGAAGTTGGTTAATTGGGATTAAACGCTATTCTTATCCCTAAGAAGAGCTAATTTCAAAAGTTAGTGAATTACCGAAATGGTTAAAACTAACACTTGATTTTTAAGCTCGAAAAGTCCAACACCGGTGGATTAAAAAATTCCAGCTTAAAATTATAATTGAGGTCAACACTTGGCTTGATAAATAAGGATAATACTTCAAAAAAACATACATCATTGAAAAATTAATAAAAAAGCCCAAAAGAGAGTTAATTGAAAAACGGAATAAAGCTTGTCGATGAGGTAATGTACTTTTAAAGGTAAAATAATGATTAAGAAGATAATTAATAAATGCCCCTGCTAAATAACCCAGCGTGGAAGCAAAAATAGGCTTGACAGAAAAATGCTCCACTAAACTTATTAAAGCAGAAAACTGAACCACAGCTGATGAAGCGCCTGCAATAAAGAAACGTGAAAATTGACCAAGAAGTGCTTTCATAAGAATATTTGATAACTTAATTGGGCTTATTTTGATAACTTAATTGGGCTTATGCAGTTTGAGGTATTTATAATAGTGTCAGTGAAATCAAAGGAGCATAATCTTTGCATTAATTAATCGTAATTAAAGTACTTACCTCACTCGCATTACAACTCTATTATAGAAATCACTTCATTTATAGCAGCCCGCTAAAACCGCCAAAATAAAATAAAAACAACCGATAGCCATAAAGCTTACCATAAAATGCCCTCCTGTTTGTACCAACGCTCCAGCGATAATACCGAGAAGATTGCCTAACTTTAAAGCGGTATTTCCTAAACCTACTGCATTCGCTCTTGTACTGTCGTTAGCGTCTTTCAATAAAAAACTAAACAATACTAGAGAAATAATGCCTAAACCAACTCCCCAAAATATACTTAAAATAAAGGCAAAATAAGAACGTGTAATAAAAGCAAATCCCAATTGCACTACCCCACTTAACAATAAAGCAAACACTAAGCATAATTTAGTCCAAACATAAGTTGACTGGCGATCAATTACTCTGCCAAAACTAGGCGTTGTCAAAGAAATAGCTAAAGCAATACTGGCATAAATAAATCCCAAAGTTAAATTACCAGCATGTAATTGTTGTATAACGTACAAAGCAAAAAAAGGTGTAGGCATCCATCGAGCCGCTTGTGTACTACAAATTAAAAAAAGTAATAAATTTTTACGCCTTTCCCCCCAAAAAAAATTTTTTTGTTTCTTATTTTTTGATAAACTTATGTTTTTAGGGTTTTCCTGAAGATATATCGCTAGAATACTGCTAATCAGTAAACAAATACATCCTGATAAAATAAAAATTGATACATAGCCATAGTAATGCGACATCATTCCACCACATACTGGCCCCACAATGCTTCCCATAGCCGTAGCTGCTTGTAAACGACCTAGTACCTGACTATGTACATTAGTAGGCGTCATAGCCAATGACCAGGCCTGTGCGGCTGCGGTAAATCCTGCTAAAGCGCCTTGCAATAATCTAATACTAAAAATTAACCACGGATTATTTAAAAAAATCAAAGACCATTGGGTTGCGGCTAAAGCAAATCCCGCACGCAATACCATTTTTTTGTAGCCTATTCGCTCCCCCATCCGTGTCCATAATAAAGTCGTAAAAATTGTTGTCAAAAACGGTGCTACATAAATAGCTCCGCTCCAATATAATAAAGCGTGAGGGTTTAATGAGTGTAAGGAAGATAAAATAAGCGGCCAATAAGGCCCGCTCATATCAAGCACTAAAATAATGATAAATTGTGAAAATACAACCAAACGCGCCTGCTGACGCCAAGCAATATCCGATGTTATTATCTTCATAATTCAAGCAACCAAAAATTTAAAAATTGATTATGAGTTATATTCTTATTATCTAAACAAATCATTGCTTTCATTTAAAACTAATATTTTTTATATAATTGAAAAAAATAAATCCGAATATGAATAATAAACTTTCACAAGTATTATAGGAAAAGCAATTTCGCTAGTTAATAAATTTAACTCCATTACTAAAACTGATTTTTTAAATCGTTTTAATCGATTACCTTATATAATTGCTTATGTAAGGCAATTCAATTAAATAAATAATTATCCATTTTTATATAAGTTTGAAAACTTGTAACGTCAAATACCTCTATTCAAGAAAGAAAACTAAATAAAAAATCACATTTACTCACTTGAGGACAGCCTAAGTCCATAAACTTTGTTTTTGCACCGCCATGTAGTCGGTTATACTAATGTAAGCATTTTAAAAAGGATTTGCCAATGGCATAAACTTGCAATCGTTATTATTCATGCTTTCGATGAGACAAGAAGAGCATTGAGGAAGCTATGCGAAGTGGAAGGGCCGTCCCGTTCGACAGTGACGGGCGAAGCAGGAAACGCATCACGCCGTAAAGTCATGGTGGTAGCCACTGCGCGCAGTCCAGAATCTGCCACAGTACGTGATGGTATTGTTGCGTAGAAAAGGAGTTGCAAAACCGAAGTGTAGTAAACTAGCATTTTTTGACCAAACCAAAGGTAAATAATGCAATTTAACACGTTAAGGGTTTGCAACTGGAAAAATTATAACAACGCATTGATAAAAAGAGGGACATTAATTTTAAACTTTACTAATACTCTTCTATCAAAGCTTTACTATACAGGGAAACAAAAGCGAGAAGGTATTAGAAAGTATAATATAAAAATGTATGAATATTTGCCCACATTAAAAGCTATGCTGCGCTTACCAAAGCACCTAGAACAAAGCATAATATAATAAAATTGATTAGAAAATCGAAAAATTTTATGACTGGGTTGAAGCAATGAAAAACTAATAGTGGTTATCATCAACGATCTCTGATTGAATTCTGTATGCTTAGAATAAAAAGAATCTTTGGCTTCTATCTTCAGCATAGAAACACTAACGGCCGTATCAATGAAATTATCACCAAAGTAAATTTACTAAACAAAATGCCAAGATTAAGAAGACCAGAATATGGCGTTTAGAACTTTAAAACAACTCCTTTCTACGCAACAATGCCGTGCGTAGCGGACGCCAGACGAATTGCAGCCTAATTTTAGTCGCGTCATTCGAACTGATTTTGGGATCAGGGGCCCAAAATTTCTTGTGATAATAGCCACTCGCTAGTAGATTTGAGTCAAGAATTGATGAAATAATCTTGTTTTATTAATAATATGAATATATGATTTAACAATCTTTAGTTATTAATCATAAAAATTAATGGCCACTCTATTTATTTTTATTTTTTTGATACTTGCACTCATTTTTGGATTATTTGGATATAAAAAACTATGCTTTTTAGCAATTTTTTTCACTTTAATTAGTTTCCTGGTCATAGGAAATGGATTTTTTCCTTCCTTTTTATTTTATTTCCTACAAACCTATGATAAACCCCATACCATCGAGTGGAAAAAAAGTAACACAATTGTGGTATTAGGGGCGGGTACAAGCAAAGTGCAAAATACTAGTATAGTAATACCTAGTTTACTTTCTTTTTCACGAATCATAGCCGCAGCGGAATTGTATAAAAGATGTAAAAGTCATTCAGCGATTTGTTACATTTTAGTTAGCGGAGGTGATCCATTACATAATGGCAAAACAGAAGCCGTAACGTATCGAAATACATTGGTATCATTAGGCATTAATCCAGCAGATATCCAATTAGAACCTCGAAGTCAAAATACCTTTCAAAATGCAGAATTTACAAGTGCTATGCTAAGGCAATACCCCGTTGAACAGATATTTCTTGTCACCTCAAACCTAACTTTAAAACGAGCTTTATTATATTTTTCGTTTTTTCATATTTATCCTACGCCTACACCAGCAGATTTCATTGATGTCCATTTTTCTAAATTTCCATTAGGCTATAACCTCGCAATGAGCGATTTAGCAACTCATGAAATTGTAGGAATTGCGCGATTTTATATTTATAATTTCTTTGGATGGAATAAGAGTAACTAAGAAGGTTTCTCAAATAAGTGTTGCTATTGTGAAGCCTTAAATTTTTATTTTTTATTATATTCAAAGGCTTTTTTTAAGCCAAGTAAAGCTAGATCGGGGACGAGGAAGTCAAATAAACCTTTCCCTTCATAAAGTTGTGCAAAACCACCTGTACCGATTACCTTTATAGTCTTTTTCTCAAAAACTTCCTTTTTAAAACCAGAAATAATTTCTTTTAACGCGCCAAAATGTCCATAATAAAGTCCGCTTTGTATGCTCTCTCGCGTAGTTTTACCCATATAACAATCAGGTACTTCTATATCGACAGCCATTAATTTGGCGGTGTTATTTTTTAAAGCTTCCATACAAAGTCGCATACCTGGCAAAATAGCTCCTCCTAAATAATCACGTTTTTCTGTAATAACACACAAGGTTGTTGCTGTCCCCATATCCACGACAATAAGGGGTTCATTAGGAAATGTTGCGACTGCGGCAATTGCGTTAGCAATACGATCGGCTCCAACTTCACTCGGGTTTTTACAGCAAATATTTAATCCCGTTTTAACGCCCGACTGCAATAAAAAATAAACGGCTGTTTTAAAATACTGACCAAAACAATGTTTTAATGTATAATTATAATTTGGCACGACAGAAGACAAGGCTACCGCTTTAATTTTAGAAAAGTTAAGATTGTGATACTGAAGAATATTAACTAAAAAAATACCCAATTGGTCGGCAGTCCCTAATAAAAAGGTTGCATAACGAAATCGTAAAATAAGTTTATCTTTATCAAATACACCGCCTAACAGATGGGTATTTCCTACATCTAAACACAATAGCATATTGACCTCTAAAAAAATGACTTCTTGAAATAACTGAAAATACGGTAACCAAGGATTTTAGCAGAAAATAACGCCATGGTAGAATAAAACCGCTTTCTACTATACTTAGAATGTCTTCACGATGGCAACTTTTATAGATAAAAATAGCCTGATTTAAACAGGAAAAATTTTAGAACCTATCAAACTAAAGCACAACGAGAATCCTCTAGGACCTAGTTTGGCAGCAATAAAAGCTGCTAAGCAAGCATTATTAGAGGGTCATCGCTATCCATGTAGTCAAGTGTTAATACTGAAAATCCGTTTAGCTGCATATTTACAAACATCTCCTCAAACTATTACACTAAGAAATGGCTCAGAAGCGTTATTAGAATTGCTAGCAAAAACCTATGTAAATTCAAAAGCTTCGGCTGTAATTCTCAACTATTCTTTTTTGGGTATAGTAAAAATTATTGAAAAAAACAGGGGAAGAACTTAGAATTTCAGCCAATATAGATAAGGACATCAAAACATCTCAAATTTTAGAGGCTATTCATTTCTCTACAAAAATAAGTTTTATTGTGAACTCCAACAATCCCACTCGGACATATATCAACGCTATTGAGTTAGCCTATTTATTGGATAACCTTATTAGGTGACTTAGGTGTAAAAATACTGATGGAAAACATTTCCGAATTTAATTAGTTACAGCCATTCGGAAACCAGTCCTTTTTCTAGGAAAGCGTTTAGCTAGAAAATTAGTGGGTGATAAAGGTTATATTTCTGCTTATTTATTTGAAGCGCTTTTAAAACAAGGTTTGCAATTAATTACTCGAATAAAGCGTAATATGAAAAAATAAGTGGATGTCATTACAGGATAAATTTTTATTACGTAAACGAGGTTTAATCGAATGTGTCAATGACCAGCTCAAAAATAAAAGCCAAATTGAGCACTCTCGACACCGTAGTGTTGGCGGATTTTATGCTCAATCTTTGAGCCGCTCTTTCCGCTTATGTGTTACAAACTAAAAAGCCTTCTCAAAGCCTTCTTCTCAGAAAAGACTAACGTTTTTTTACCAAGTTTTCTAATGACACAAATAAGCTTAATAACATTTTTTAATTCCTAAGTTTTTAGGTTGATAGTTTAACAAAACTATTACCTTTTGCGCTTCTATTTTTCAATACGCCCTTTTTCCTTTAAACTAACGCCAAAGTTAAAAAAATTTATAGGAAAACAATAATGACGGGGCTCGCTCTATTTGTCCGTGAGGCAATTACACATCCCAGCGCCATGGGTGCAATCTTCCCTAGCTCCAAAAGGCTAGCAAATGCTTTAGCCCAACAAATTTGTACTATCAAATCGGGTCCCATTATTGAACTAGGTGCTGGAACTGGCGCCATTACAGCCGCTTTGTTACAACAGAAAATCCCAGAACATGAGCTTATCGTTATTGAACGATCGGCAAAATTGGCTGAACATCTTAATCAACGGTTTCCAAATATAAGAGTAATTCAAGGCGATGCAGGCCATTTACACCAACTGCTCGATAATATTTCGACCCCTATACAAGCTATTGTATCGAGCTTACCTTTACGCTCCTTGTCATTGGATAGCATTGAGAAAATAGGCGGAGAAATTAATCAGGTCTTGCAAAAAAATGGCTTATTTATACAATATACCTATAGCTTATGGGGAAAACCTTTAGCTCCTTCTCCTTATCTAAAACTTATCCATCATCAATGGGTATGGAGAAACCTACCTCCTGCCCGTATTGATGTGTTTTACCGCGAATGAGACACGTATCTACTAGTATTTTTTCTCACCCCAATATATCTGAGGTCGAAAAACAGCCTGGGAAACGATCCGCTGCTATTACAACCACTGAGCCGTGTTTACGGCTCGCCACACAGCGCTTAGCAAGTCAATATCTTCTTCCCCTTATAAAAATTTCTGAGCAGGAAAGTTTTGAATTTATTTTAATACTAAATGAACAAGGATTATCCTTGCAACATACACGTGAAAAAGACTCAAGTAACTTACAAATCAATTTCTTAAAGGGGGAAATAGCTTATCGATTAAGGCATATTCAAGATCAAAAACAACTACTGGTCAAAGCACTTGGCCGTAAAATACATCCAAATGCTACTGTTTTAGACCTGACTGCCGGATTGGGTAATGATGGATTTATCTTGGCACAACTTGGGTTCTCAGTAACATTATTGGAACGTTCATCTATCATTGCGGCTTTACTCAGCGATGGACTTCAGCGAGCTTTGCATCATGAAAAATATTCGCATATCAACATCCAGCTTATTCATATAGATGCTACTTTATTTTTAAAGAAAATATTACAAACTAAACAGTTTCCTGAGATTATCTATTTAGATCCCATGTATCCACATTCAAATAAGTCAGCATTAGTAAAAAAAGAAATGCGTTTACTACGAGAAATTGTCGGAAATGATGACGATGCAGAAACTTTACTACCACTCGCGTTAACTTGCGCACAGCGAGTCGTCGTAAAAAGACCACGTTTAGCGTCTTTCTTAGCAAAATTAAAACCCCATCATAGCATTGTGGGGAAACAACATCGTTTCGATATTTATTTAAATCGCTAGTCGACTAAACACATCTATTTACTTGAATTTATAGAGTAACCTACACTCAGAACCTGCCTATTCAGCTATTTAATATTAAGTTGTCTTGAAACATAGGGTAAAGATACTATAGTTTCCGAATCAGCTTTTTGTTTTTTCCAAACATTAGCGTCAATATTGAGTGGTAGTGTGTTACTCCTTTTTCTAACCAAAACTGGTATATTATTTGTTTCGCTGATTACTTTATTTACTAAGCAAGTCTCTGAACTAGAAGTTTTCCTTAAATATTTTTTTTGATTTGGAAATGCTATTTGACTTTGATGTATAGGAAAGTGTCCATTTCCATAAAGAAGTAAATTGAACGCACGTTCATTCCCGTGTAATTCATCGGGTGTATTCGGAGGAAACGTTTCAGGTTTATCATTAACATTCTCACTGGCGATAGATGGCCAATCAGATTCTGAACTATAGGGTCGATTAAGGAGAAAATCCATAATTCTTCCTGTTTGATCTTCTTTCCTTTCACAGTTATATTGCCATATATGCCAACATGCAAAAAGTAATCCTCCCGCAAACATGATGCAAAGCGTAGATACAACAGGAACACTAACTATTATACCGAAACCCTTCAATACAGCCATTGTTGTTCCTAGTGGTAAGAGCTTGAGAATTAACATACCGGTTCCAAATCGAATAAACCCAGTCCATAGTCTTTTAGAAACTTGTTTCACTTCACTCCATACTGATGGATCAGTTATACCACGTCGAAAAAGCCGATCACACTCTCTTAAAGAAATATCAGGGATGTCAATATCACCGTAACTTTCTTCTAGTTTTGCAAACTTTGCTTCTGTATATAGTATTGTCTCCATATCGTTCTTGCAATATCTCATGGCCGAATAGGTCCCGTAAGCTAAACCTAAACTCAAGGTAAGTAACGCTACTGCCGCTGGGTTTAACGTTACCACAAGTCCTAGTGCAGCTGTCAGCAACCAAAAGCTAAAAAATACTGTAAAACACCCCGTTACAAATCCATTAAAAATAGCCCGAGCCGCTCTAAAATCTTTCTTTCTTTGGAGAACCGCACCTATTTCTTTAAATAGTTTTGACTCTTGTCTTACCGATTGATCCTCTGATCGTTCCCGAAACTTTACTTTTTTATATTTTAACGTACCTGGTGTTACTTCTTGTTCAAGCAAAGCATCTAATTGCAACTGATGCTTAACCGCTTCAGTAAGAAACTCAATGGCTGCCTGTTTTTTACTTTTTTCATCGCTAATAACATTAGATTTCTTAGCTACATAAGCCTTATAACCTTTTGTTAACCAAAGACCCACGAGAAAAAGAGAAGCAATAAAAATAGGAGGCCACACAACACCACTCGCTATACCTAAGCCGGGTAGGAAATAAAAGGTAAAAACTCCTATCCAATAAACAAAACTAGCCCTACCTAACTCCCCCAGCCGAACCTCAATAAAATAAAAAATACGCAAAAAAAACGGTTCTTTATTTAAATCTGTTTTAGTTAAATTAGAACTTGATTTTTTTAATGCCTTCCTTTTTTTTTGCCAAGCTTCAATATAATCTTCAGAAGGCTTGATAAGCCATTTCCCATTTTGACTCCGCTCACTGCACCATTCCCCATGTTTTTTCTGCTTTGTTATAAACAATGCCACTTTTTCATTAATTTTTTTATAAATTTCTTCAAGCAATTCTTCTTTCGTTTTATCAAGTCTATGCCCTTCACGCTGTAAATATTCTTTCAAATGTTTAAAAGCACTTTGTTTCGTTAAGACTGCCAACCTTCGACGAGCCCAGAGAACAATGGAGGGAACATCAGGATTATAAAAATAAGCAGCTGCATGTAAACAAATATAAGGAATTGAACATTTACCCAAGGTTTTTTCAAGTTTATTTTTTTCAGTAAGATAAAATAAGCGCTCAAAAAAGAAATAATGGCTAGCGCCTTCTTTTCTTCGTAATTTTTGATAGCAAGCTATAGTACTAGAAAAAAAAACGCCGAGCGCAGCAACTACAGCAACCGATTCTCTATATGACATTGCGCTTGGAGAATCATTAATATTAGGGTAAGGATGTCCAACATCCGGCCCCGGAGAAGCTTCATGATTTTCAATGCCTGAAATAAACTCCCAATTATTAAAAGGAGTTGCCACTACATTATCTATTGCACTTAATACTTTATTCTGTAGAGTATCATACCAATATACAAAAGCAGTTTTAGGCATAAAGCTAACCTTACAACAGAAAATAATAATAAAATCTAATTACCAACAGAGCATTCTTAACCTGCTAATCAATAAGCCATTTACAAGTATATATTAATTTTAAAAAAAATAATTGAAAAATAATTAACACAGAAAGCCTACCTTGCTAATTAAATTTAGAAAAGAATTAATTACCTATGAAATCCTTCCTAAAGTGGGCTGGAAACAAACATCGAATTATTGAGCAAATAAAGGCTTGTTTGCCATCAGCAAAACGTTTAATTGAGCCATTTATAGGTTCTGCAACAGTATTCCTTAACACACCCTATCCTTCTTATTTATTAGCAGATAGCAACCGCGACCTTATCCAACTTTACCAATACCTCCAACTAGAGGGACAGTGCTTTATCAATTATTGCCGAGTATTCTTTGATCCTTTTTTTAATAGTCCAGAGGAATTTTATCGTTTACGGCGCTTATTTAATGAGAGTAAAGAGAACCGTATCCGAGCTGCTTTACTTCTCTATTTAAATAAACACTGTTTTAATGGGTTAGCACGTTTTAATCAAAAAGGTCAATTTAATACTCCGTTTAGCTATTATAAGTTTCCCTATTTTCCTGAAAAAGAAATGATCTTTTTTCATGAACAATCAAAAAAAGCGCAAATTATTCATGCAGATTTTAGTAGTACTTTAACATTAGCTAAATATGGAGATGTTGTTTACTGTGATCCACCTTATGTAGGATTATCTAAAACGGCTAACTTTACACACTATACAGCAGATGGTTTTAACCAAACACAGCAAATTAATCTCGCAAACATGGCAAAAATTTTGGCAGCAAAAGGAATTACTGTAGTAATCTCTAACCATGATACAGAATTTACGCGTGATATTTATCAAGCCGCTAAACTTATTCCCTTGTCTGTGCAGAGAAACATCAGTAGTAAAGGAGCTAAACGGGGAAAAGCAGCGGAAATATTAGCTATTTTCCAATAGCAAAACCATCATTCTTTTCCAAAAAAATAAAGAATGATAACCATGGAATTATTTGTCTCTGAATTCGATCTTTATCGGACTCCCTACAATACGTAAGCGCGCACGAAAAAAATTTTCGAGATAGCGTCGATACGATTCAGGTAAAGAACGCATGTGCTGTCCATGAATAAGAATAATCGGAGGATTATAACCTCCCGGATGCGCATAACGTAATTTAACGGCGCGACCTCGGCTCAAAGGAGGTTGATGTGTAGTTACTGCTTCCTCTAATAATCGGGTTAAGCGTGACGTCGATAAAGGATGAGTCGCAGATCGATAGGCCTGTTGAATTAAAGTAAATAAATTACCAACGCCTGTGCCATGCAAAGCAGAAATAAAAATAAGCTTTGCAAAATTAACAAATTGTAGGCGTCGGTCCAATTCTTTTTTAACCTGAGTACGTTGCTCTAAAGACAACCCGTCCCACTTATTAACTGCAATAATCAGCGCTTTACCTGTCTCAATGATAAATCCTAATAAATGTAAATCTTGCTCACTGATACCTTCTTTTGCATCGATTAACATTAAAACCACATGGCACGTTTCAATCGCTTGTAAACTTTTTATGACAGAAAACTTTTCAACTCCTTCACCAGTTTTAGACTTACGCCGAATACCCGCGGTATCAATCAAGATATAGTCTTTATTTCGATAACTAAAATCATGCGCTGTACTATCGCGCGTAGTTCCTGGCTGATCAAAAACAACGACGCGCTCTTCACCTAAAATACGGTTGAGAAGTGTTGACTTACCTACATTCGGTTTACCAATAATCGCTACTTTAATTCGTGGGGTTACCGTCTGTTTTTCTTCCTCATCTTGGACCTGAACAACAGCAGGCTCTGTAGGGAGGAGAAAATGTGTTAATACTTTTTCCATTAAGGCTTCAACGCCCTGTCCATGCGCTGCAGAAATAACAAAAGGCGTAGCAACGCCTAATAAAGAAAACTCACTCTGTAATAATCCAGGATCTAAGCCTTCACCTTTATTAATAACCAAATAAATATGTTTATTTAGTTCCCTTAATTTCTGTGCCAATAATTCATCAAGCCCAGTTAAACCCGTACGTCCATCTACTAAAAATAAAACATAATCCGCATCACTAATGGCACGTTGTGTTTGTTGTTCCATCAAGGCAGCAATACCTTGTTTTTTTCCAGTATTTAATCCGCCTGTATCAATAACAATATAAGGACGCGATCCAACTGCACCTAGACCATATAAACGATCGCGCGTTAATCCCGGAAAATCTGCCACTAAAGCTTGGCGTGTTTTAGTCAAGCAATTAAACAAGCTCGATTTACCTACATTAGGCCGGCCAACAATAACAATACTAGGAAGGGACGTAATCATACATGCAATACGGTTTGAGTCCATACAGATAAGCCGCCTTGCTGCGTCAGCACACAAACAAGAGGATAGGCTACACTCGGCGCAGCCAAGATACTTGCCCCATCATGCACTAAAGTGCGTGCTAAAGGACGACCATCTGCTTGTGCAAACCAGTGTAAGTATCCTTCCCGATCACCCAACACTAAACTATCACCCATAATAACAGGCGCTGTTAAACCTCGGTTCTCTAATAAACGAGTATGCCAAAGCACTTGACCCCTAGAGCGATTAAAAGCCCATAACCCACCTCCGCTATCAGTTACATATAAATTCTTTCCTAAAGCAAGTCCTGAATAACTTGAGAAAGGTCGTTGCCATCGCGTTTGGCCTGTTTGTAAAGAAATAGCCGCCAATTTACCTTGATAAGTTGCCACATAGACAACTTGATTACTTAATTCCGGATCGGCTGCAATATCAACAAGTTGATCCGCTTCTGTTATGCCTTTAGGAAAAGCAATGGTACGCTCCCATAAAAATCTACCGTCCATTAAACTTAATAAACTAAGCGTTCCGTCAGAAAAGCCAATTAATACCTTGTTACCTATAATTTTTGGTGCACTACTAGAACGAAGAATTAAAGTAGGTGCACCATGATCGTAAGTCCACAAAACCTGCCCCGTTTTTAAATCAAAAGCTAAAACCTGACCAGCAACTGTTTTTACCACGACGCGATCTTGGCTGATGACGGGTGGTGCCAAAACCTGGTTAGGTAATTTTGCACGCCATACTAAATCACCACTTTCAGCTTTTAATGCAATCAACTGCGGTTGCATACTGGCTAGAATGACAATACCCTGCTCAACCGCAGGTGCACTACTTACTCGCTGTTTGAGATTAACCTGCCATAACTTATGGCCATTTCTAAGCGTTACCGACGTCACATAACCAGATTTATTCGTTACAAAAACTTGACCATCCTGTATCACTGGGCCTAACCGTAAAAAATCCTTATCCATGCCGCTACCCGTAGAAATAGACCACAGCTCTGCCGGTTGAAACCGAAAAGGATAGGGGGTTAACGCCGCTGAAGGAGGCGCATTGTCATCCCCTAAACCAGCACAGGCAGTTAATAAAAAACATAAAAAACAAATAAATAAATTGTTACGTTGCATGGAGTATCTCTTTGCTTCAAACGGATTCAGTCAGATTATTTATTTTCATTGACAGTAGTGGCTGCTCAATCGCGCTTTTAGAAAATAATTTCTCAGCGGCTAAATAATTTTGTAAGGCCTCGGAGGAATGTCCTAAATATAAATAAATATCCCCTTTTTCCTCAAGAATAAGAGGATGATAGGCTGTATTATCATTCTCATCTAGAACTTTTAAAGCACGTTCAGGTTGGTTCTCTGCAAGTAAAACCCGTGCTAAACGTGTACGCGCTACTGCACGGATTGTTCCACTTTTTCCATGCTGGATAATCCAAACTAACTGTTTTTCTGCTGCTAATAATTTATTTTGATTAACTGCTTGCTTGGCTAACTGTAAAGCCGCTAATAGCGCATAGGGCGTTTTTGAATAGTTTTGTATAATAGTATTGGCGATCGTATCAAAAGCAGTATGATTTTCCTGATTTGAAGCATCTAATAAATTTTGATACTCCATGGAAGCTAGTACCAAATTATTTTCTTGTCTTTGCTGCCAATAACGCCAACCTATACTCACTATAATCGCAAAAATAACACCCGCTATAATACCAACCCCATATTCAAGACACCATTTTTTTACGCGCTCTGCTTGATCAATTTCAGCCAATTCATTCACGGATCACCTCTGTTATTTTTTCGACCAATTCAGATTGCAGCAGAATTTCCTGCAGTTTTTCTTCCCTTAAATACTTGATAGCAATTGTACCGGACTTTACTTCATCATCACCTAAAATCAAAGCAAAACGCGCTTGACTATTATCCGCCCTTTTAAACTGTGATTTAATCCCGACTCCACTACAATCTAATATTAGACTAGTATCAGTTAGTTGCTTACGTAAATACTCTGCCACAATTAAACCTTGCTGCCTTGCCAACTCACCTACACAAACAAAATAAATGTCCGGAGTTTGTGCTTCCATGGGATTTAATGTGGCTAATAAATTAATAAGCCGTTCTAAACCAAGGGCAAATCCTACAGCAGGAGTTGGTTTACCGCCAAGTTGTTCAACTAAACCGTCATAACGTCCTCCGGCACATATGGTATTTTGCGCACCCTGTGCTTCCGTCATAACCCATTCAAATACCGTTTTATTATAGTAATCTAAACCTCGAACTAAACGAGGATTAACTGTAAAACAAATATTGGCATTCTTTAAGAAAGTTTGTAACGTAGTAAAATGCTGATCAGATGCTTCATCGAGAAAGTCTAACAACTGCGGCGCTTGCTTGATTAAGTTTTGCATCGCTGGATTTTTGCTATCCAGAATCCGTAAAGGATTAGTCTGTAAGCGACGTTGAGAATCGTCATCCAGCTGATCGTAATATTGTTTGAAATAGTCTATTAACTTTTCTTTATAGCTCTTCCGCACTTCGGCAGAACCTAAAGAATTAATTTGTAAGCTTAAACGGTCTTGTAATCCTAACTCAGACCATAAATGTGCAGTCATTACGATCAGTTCGGCATCGACATCGGGTTGCGATAACCCAAATACCTCGACACCAAATTGATGGAATTGGCGGTAACGCCCCTTTTGTGGCCTCTCATGCCGAAACATAGAACCGAGGTACCACCATCGTTGTATTTTATTATAAAACAGTCCATGCTCTATACCCGCACGAACACAACCTGCTGTTCCTTCGGGCCGCAAAGCTAAACTCTCTGCATTACGATCCAAGAAAGTATACATTTCTTTTTCGACGATATCAGTTACATCCCCGATACTGCGTTTAAATAATTCCGTTTTTTCGAGAATTGGTAACCGAATCTCTTGATAACCATATTGTCTGGCAAGTCTGCGTAATAAAGCTTCTAACTTCTGCCAAGCAAAAATTTGCTCGGGCAGGATATCATTCATACCACGAATTGCCTGGATTTTGTCAACCATAATCAATAATAAAGTTGTTGCTTTTGCTGTTTATCCTTAAGTTTAGGTGTTCTCATTAAAGTTTTATAAGCCTCAGAACTAGGAAATCTTGTTTGTAGCATGAGAGTATAACGCCCTGCGGCGCTTTCATCCCCTAAAGCACGTGCTAAAACAGTGGCCAACCATAAAGCATTAGCTGTAGGTTCCTTCGTTAACTGCATATAACGATCTAAATATTGCTGTGCTTGCAGATAATTTTTTTGTTGATAGCTTATTCGACCTAATTCTAACCAAGCTGTAGCTCTTTTAGAATCTTGCGTAATCGCTTGCGTAAAGTAACCCAAAGCTTTGTTAGTATCGTGATTCTGTAGTGCGCATAACCCTGCATTTTCGTAGACTTGCGCTGTGTTAAGGTAATTAGGGTCTTGTAAAGCAAGCAAAAAATGTTGATCTGCTTCCCTATAGCGTCCTCTACGGCATAAAAAAGTACCAAAATTATTTTGCGCAGCACCTGATTTTGGGTTAAGGGTGACCGCCCTACGATAATAAGCTTCTGCTTGAAAAAGGTTACCGGTAGACTCTAAAAAATAACCCATTGCACCTTGGCTTTCTGTTGATGCCGGTGCTTGCTGCTCAGCTAACAATAATTTTTGCTTAGCGCGCTGTACATCACCCGTTTGTAAATAAGCCAAACCAAGTTGTACATTGGTATCCGCTGCTTGGGAACCAGAAGTAGAAATTTTCGGCCTAGAAAAAATACTACACGCCGTGAGATTTAAAATGAGGGTCATTATAATGACTTTCTTTAGCATTGAAATGTTATCTCCCATAAATTGCCAGATGAGAAAAAAACTCAACAAACGGCCGGTACTTCCACGATGGCAGGAATTATTTTATGTTGTCGACTCCGGTGACTTTTATCCTGCACACGACCTACCAATTGACCACAAGCCGCATCAATATCTTCGCCACGTGTTTTTCGTGTAATCGTATTAATACCTGCTTTAAGTAAATAGTCTCTAAATTTATCGATAGTTACTTGAGACGAGCGACGATAAATAGTATTTGGAAAAGGATTAAATGGAATCAAATTAACTTTAACAGGAATTCCTTGCAAAATCTTAACCAATTGACGTGCATGCTCAAGTTGATCGTTGATACCCTCTAACATAACATACTCCATCGTAATACGGCGACGACTGTCATCTTTAAAGTAATTACGACACACACTTAATAATTCTTTTAATGGATATTTTTTATTAATGGGGACTAAAAGATTTCTCAACTCATCATTAGGCGCATGCAAAGAAACAGCCAAAGCAACTTCACTTACCTCAGATAATTTTTGTAATGCCGGCACAATGCCAGAAGTACTTAAAGTCACGCGGCGCTTAGAAAATCCATAAGCAAAGTCATCCATCATAATATCCATGGCTTTAACGACGTTTTCAAAATTTAACAACGGCTCTCCCATTCCCATCATGACAATATTACTCACTGTACGATCATGGCATAATGATTCACCGGACAAATAGCGTACTGCAATCCATACTTGACCAATAATTTCCGCTACTGTTAAATTTCGGCTAAATCCTTGCTGTGCCGTCGAACAAAAACTACAATTTAGCGCGCAACCTACTTGGGAAGAAACACACAATGTTCCGCGATTTGCTTCCGGAATAAAAACTGTTTCAATACAATTACCATCTTTTAATCGTAATAACCACTTGCGAGTTCCATCTTCAGAAAGCTGGTCAAAAACAATTTCGGGCAGTTCAATGGTAGAGATGGTTTTTAAACGCTCACGCAAAGTCATGCTGAGACTACTCATCGCCTCAATCTCTTTCACACCACGCTGATGAATCCATTGCATAAGCTGTTGAGCACGATAAGGCTTTTCTCCTATGTCAGCAAAAAACAGTTGCATCGCTTCGCGATTAAAATCCAACAGATTTTTGACTAAAACTTCCATAAACTAGGAGTCTCGACTAAAACACTGTTCTTCTGTAAAGAAAAAAGCTATTTCCTGCTTAGCCGTCTCATTACTGTCTGAACCATGGACTGCGTTTTTATCGATGCTTTCTGCAAAATCCGCTCGAATGGTGCCAGCTGCAGCATGTTTGGGATCGGTAGCACCCATCAGCTCACGATTCTTTTGAATCGCATCAGGGCCTTCCAAAACCTGAAGCATAACCGGGCCAGAGCAAATAAAATTAACTAGATCTTTGAAAAAAGGCCTATCTTTATGAATAGCATAAAATTCCCCCGCCTGTGTCTGAGTCAGTTTCTCCATTTTTGCTGCAATAATCTGCAACCCTGCGTCTTCAAAACGCTGGATGATAGCGCCAATATGATTTTTTCTAACCGCATCAGGTTTGATGATAGAAAGTGTTCTTTGATTTGTCATAGTCTTTGCCCTATTGTTTTATACGCTTCGCACTTGGATTTTTGCGTTACCGCTTAACTCGCAATCCCCCTGTATTTTACATAAACAAAAGCTGCTCTGTTTTTGCGACGCCTTGCTAAAAACCTAATTACCGTAAGTATATATTTCCAAATTAATACCCGCCCTAAGTTAAGTTGTGAGCTCGCGATTTTCATAACGGCTACTATACGGGAGCATTATACAGACTTAGTAGCGCGACACTAGCGCTGATGGAAGGAGATGGTATAAGCCATAAAACCCTAAGGAATTAGAAAACTTAAGGGGAATCACTCGCTTTCAATAAATTAAGCAGCCTATCCGGAAAGTCTGTTAAAATGCCATCGACTCCCCAAGCTAACAAACGCTCCATATCTTCAACTTCATTAACCGTCCAAGCGTCAACACGCTTATTTTTTTCATGGGCAGTCTTTATAAAATGTGGAGTCACTTCATTTATAGGGATTTCAAAAGCAGTTGCTTTTCCCGAGAAAACTTTAGCTAAATGCAGTCTAGTTAGATTTGAAAAGCGCTTAATTTCAGAATCGGAAGCAGCTGTGGCAATTTTAGGGCAAAGTCTCCGAAAGACTTTCATCGTACGCGCATTAAAAGCAGAAGCTAAAACCTGTTTTTCCTTACCGTAGCGATTAATGGTTTCTCGAAGAGCGGCAACAATAGGCGGATCATCTTGTTTTATATCTAAACTAATAACTTGCCTTGGAAAAGCGGAAAAAACCTCATTTAAAGAAGGAATTTTAATACCCAGCCCTCTAAAAGGGAAAGTACAACCTTCATCATTAGTCCATCGATATCCTGCATCTAGCTTTTTCAACTCTGCCAATGTTAACTCTTTAACCAAGCCTTTTCCATTCGTTGTTCGACCTACGCTTTCGTCATGAATAACCATTAAAACACCATCGAGACTCATATGAATATCGATTTCACTTAGATCCGCCCCTAGTTTTGCAGCCTCCTGTAATGCAAATAAGGTATTTTCAGGCCACAAACCTGCCCCGCCTCGATGAGCAATAACAAGCGGCCTACTATTGGCTTGATAATCTGGGAACATAGGGTTTTATATCCAAACAGATAGAACTATCTACCATTATAATATATAATAAATTATTGGACTTATAGCAAGTTAATTTTAAAAAAACGCTAGCTTTTAGTCCTTTTAAAAAACTGATGTTAAATAGCCGAAGCACGAATATAAGCCTAACCAGCAAAAATTCTTTATGCACCCATATCACTACACGCCCATCATTACAGAATCGACAAAAGCTACCTTCTTTACTTATATCAGTGCTTTTAAGCTTGGTCCAATAGATTACTTTGCTGCCGGGTTGGGAAACACCACTGAAAAAAAATTAACTTCAATCTCATCACGTCCAGATTGGCAAGAACATATTTATAAAAAACAATTAACCCAAAATGATCCTGTTATAATAGCCAAACTATTTTCCCAACGAAACATAGTTCCTTTTTCAGAACTTGACTATATTGACTCTCGGGGAAATGAAGTCATGCGGCAACGACGTTTATTTGGGATAAATAACGGCTTACTCCTTATTCATCAAAAAAGACACTTAAGATATATGGTCATGCTTGCCACGGGATACTGCAAATTTGATCATTATACTTTCCTAAAAAAATACTATACCAAACTTGGTAGACTTAAGCATGACCTTACTAATATTATCGAAAAAGATGCAATCAATTTGCTCTAAGGTTAAAAATTCTCACTCATTGCTTTTTGACTTATGTTTCTTTCTCGAAGCACATCTCGTTTACGGATCCAGATCACTTGTGCTAAACCTTTAATATCTGGCGCATACATAACGGGCTGCTCCGCCGCTACAGTAGGGTTTACACAGGCGATGTTATAGCGTCCTAAAGAATCTTGATAAACACGTCTAAAATATTGGCCACCGTCTTTTAAGAAAATAATACAATCCTTGCCAACAAGCTTTTCCCAATCTTTAGTATTCTCTTTTAATATGCCCCCCACATAACTACCTGATTCATAGTAAGGACTCATTTCATTATTTGTAACCATCATAATCACTGCATTAGGATAAAAATCTCTAAACTTCTTAGCATCATTTATCATCGCCAGATCTTCATCTTCTTCTACCGGCAGCTCGGCGCTACTTGGCATAGAAAAATAATGCTCTAAAGAGCGTCTAACAGTGGGGTCCAACCCTTCTCCGTCAGTTATCCAACGCTCATCAACAATTAAACCTTTACTTTGATAAACCGCAATACAACGCTTAAGACCATTTTTAGTAAGCTTATTTGTCCCATTCTCCCAAGACTTTAAAGTAATCTCCGGCAACTTATATTTTTCTTCTATTTCGGCTCGAGTAAGCTGTAATATTGAACGAAGGTATTTAAGCCTTGCCCCGGGTGTATCCAAGTTACGCTGAAGTAATGTCTGGCACATAATCGTAAGTCTCCTTGTGAACAGATATTTATTGAATGATAAAAAAGTATTTTAACTCAAATAGTTAACTAAAAATAGATAATAAATTTTCCCTAATACTAATTACTCTAAAAACCCCTATGTGCTTTCAGTACTAGACTTTAGGGAGCGCAATAAGGTACCTTTTAGCAAATTTTAATCGACACTAAATTGTATGAAAATGATTCAAGAAGGATTAACCTTTGATGATGTATTGTTACTTCCCGATCATTCGGAGGTAGTACCTAAGGACGTCACACTAACTACACAGCTGACTACCAACATTGTTCTAAAAAGTCCTTTAATTTCTGCGGCCATGGATACTGTGACAGAAGCAAAGCTCGCTATTGCTTTAGCGCAAGAAGGAGGGCTGGGAATCATACATAAAAACATGTCTCCAGAAGCACAAGCAGGCGAAGTTAAAAAAGTAAAAAATTTCGAAAGTGGTATCGTCAAAAATCCCATCACTATTGAACCCGAAGCAACATTACAGGAACTATTAGAGATAATGTCAGCCAACTTTATCTCCGGCGTCCCTGTTATTAAAAACAAACAACTGGTAGGAATTGTTACGCACCGCGATAGTCAGTTTGAAAAAGACTTAGCGCGTCCTGTTTCTAAGATTATGACCCCTAAAGAACGATTAATCACGGTAAAAGAAGAAGCATCCACCGAAGAAATTATAAATTTATTGCGCCAACATCGTTTAGAAAAAATTTTAATTGTTGATGAAAACTTTCATTGCTGTGGGCTTGTCACAGCAAAAGATCTGCAAAAAGCCAAAGAAAAACCTCTAGCTACTAAAGATGAACAAGGGCAACTACGTGTCGGTGCCGCCATAGGCGTTGGTCCCGGATCAAAGGAACGCGCCGCTATTTTAATAAACGCAGGGGTTGATATGCTTTGTGTTGACACTGCACACGGACATTCACAAAGTGTTATTAATATAGTTCGTGAACTAAAAAAAGAATATCCTAAGATGCCCATTATCGCCGGCAATATTGCAACAGCAGCAGCAGCAAAAGCTCTAGCAGATGTCGGTGCAAATGCTGTAAAAGTAGGGGTAGGTCCTGGCTCTATTTGTACCACACGTATCGTAACTGGCGTTGGTACGCCCCAGATTACCGCCATTATGGAGGTTGCTGCTGCTCTAAAAGGAAAATCTGTTTCCATTATTGCCGATGGTGGAATTCGTTATTCGGGCGACCTCTGTAAAGCGCTAGGCGCTGGTGCGCATGCTGTGATGATTGGTAGCCTCTTTGCAGGTACTGAAGAAGCTCCAGGAGAAATAGAACTATACCAGGGGCAGCCTTATAAAAGCTATCGCGGCATGGGCTCTTTAGGAGCAATGCAACAAGGCTCATCGGATCGTTATTTTCAAGAAAGCATCGAATTAAGTAAATTAGTTCCGGAGGGAATAGAAGGACGTATTCCCTATAAAGGACCTTTGCAAACAGTCATTCATCATTTATTAGGAGGAGTGCGTGCAGGTATGGGATATACTGGAAGCAGAAATATCGATGAGCTGCATAAAAAAGCTCAGTTCGTAAAAGTAACTACCGCAGGGATGCGTGAAAGCCATGTACATGATGTAAGTATTACGAAAGAGGCGCCTAACTATTTTAGAGAAAGTTAAAAAATTCATTGTTAGGCCCTATCATTAGACTTCTTGCAATTAAACCTTAAATAAAAAGCGGAGCATAGATTACCCATGACTATCCCTCAAGAACGCATTCTAATTTTAGATTTTGGCTCCCAATACACGCCACTTATTGCGCGACGTATTCGTGACCTGCATGTCTATTGTGAAGTCCATCCCTTTGATATGGTTGAATCTGAAATTCAGTCCTTCGCTCCTAAAGGCATTATCTTATCTGGTGGGCCTGAAACGGTTACGTTAGATACAACGCCGCGCGCGCCTGAAATAATTTTTAAGTTAGGCTGTCCCGTTTTAGGTATTTGTTATGGAATGCAAACCATGGCCGAACAACTTGGAGGCAAAGTAGCTCCGTGCTCGCACCGTGAGTTTGGCCATGCCAAAGCTAAAATCACTCAAGTAAATGAATCCCCTATTAAATTGTTAGAGAATATTACTGACAAAGCAGGAAATGCTTGTCTTGATGTGTGGATGAGCCATGGGGATCATGTTGAACAAGTACCTCCAAAATTTGAAATTATACTCAAAACACCCAACACACCTATCGCTGGTATGGCAGATCCAAAGCGACATTTCTATGGTTTACAATTTCATCCAGAAGTCACGCATACCCAACAAGGCGAAAAAATATTGCAGCGCTTTGTCAAAGATATCTGTTATTGTCAATCCACGTGGACAGCACATTACATTCTTGAACATGAGATAGCGGAAATAAAACAAAAAGTAGGGGAAGAAAAAGTATTATTAGCATTATCGGGCGGTGTAGATTCTACCGTGCTTGCAGCCCTATTACACAAAGCGATTGGTAAACAATTACTTTGTGTCTTTGTTAATACAGGCTTATTACGAACAACAGATAAGGACTCAGCGATTCAGGCGCTCGCTGATGATATGGAAATTTCAGTTGTAAAAATAGATGCGTCTGATCGTTTTTTGAAAGCATTGATTGGCATCACCGACCCTGAAGAAAAGCGCAAAGCCATAGGTAATCTTTTTGTAAAAATTTTCGAAGAAGAGGCTAGTAAATATTCAGATATCGCATGGCTAGCTCAAGGAACTATTTACTCCGACGTTATTGAATCTGCAGGTACTACGACACAAAAAGCTCACGCTATTAAATCCCACCATAATGTCGGCGGACTTCCAGATACGCTTAAGCTGAAACTACTAGAACCTTTACGCGAGTTGTTCAAAGATGAAGTTTGCGGGCTGGGATTGGAGTTAGGCTTACCACCAGATTTAGTCTATAAGCATCCTTTTCCTGGCCCTGGCTTAGCGATACGTGTTTTAGGTGAAGTTACGCCAAAAAATATCGATTTAGTCCGTAAAGCCGATGTTATTCTTCAAGAAGAATTACGAAAACACAATCACTACAACAAGGTAAACCAAGCTTTTTGTGTATTCCTACCTGTTAATTCAGTTGGAGTTATTGGAGATGCGCGCCAATACGCCCCGATAATTGCCATACGCGCAATAGAAACTACCGACTTCATGACAGCGCGCTGGGCGCATCTACCTTATTCTTTGTTAGAAACCATCTCTAACCGGATTATTAATGAAGTACGTGGTATTTCGCGCGTTGTTTATGATGTGTCAGGGAAGCCGCCAGCAACTATTGAGTGGGAATAAACCAAGCATCCTATGCTAAAAGTTATCTTTCAGGGTAATGTTTTTTTTGCCTCATATCTACTAAATAATTGTAAGCTAGTCATGACGAAAAAAAGCTGAACTAGTAATTCTCGTGCTGAACTGGATGGTACCTTAAAAGACCTCGCTTAACGATATGCTGCGCATAAGAATAACTTTTGACATGCTGCTTAACGCAACATTGCTCCATTATATTCATAAAAATGAGATAAACAAAATGTAGGCTATTTTCGTTGGTATTGATGTATCAAAAAAACTTGACGTAACTCTTTCTTTGATAATTTTTCTCCTAACTTCATAGCTTCAAGTGCCATGGATATATATTCTGCTTTTTTAAGTAAAAAAAAATATTAGAGCTCCTGCATAACCGTACTACAGAAGCTCAAAATTATAAATGCCTGCGATCAAATTAAATCTGAGTCCAAATCGTTTTCTTCGGTTTCTATACTTATCAGCAATAATTTTAAATCTTTTGAGCATAGCGATTAGATTCTCGTTGAGAACACGCTCGCTGGATAAGGAAAGATTTTTTTCTTCTCTTCTTTTGTTAAGGGATTTCTTTTTATTTTTTTCTTCGGTAATTCTGTGTTGTGATGAATTTTCTGTATTCCTTGAAATCTCATATCGGTTAGACTTTTAATAGTTGGATGAATATAAACACCTGACGCTTTAAATAATCTAAAATCATGCCGTCTCCCATTCGAAAAATTAGTACAAATAATTTTTTTCTCCTTTTTATCTACAACCATTCGTAATTTTAATGTATGTCGCCTCTTCTTACCTGAATAAATGAAAATCTACCCGATTTAATTAAGGTATCTTCAACCCCGTGAATATTAAGATAATAAGTACTTTCACTCATTCCATAGCTCCGCGATATATGGAAATAAGTTCTATATTCACGTAAATACTCTAACGTCATCCGCAGTCTATTTTCTATCGATAGTTTATTCGGCTTGCCTCCTTGCGATTTTAAAAGCAACTTTGCTCCTTCCAATAGCGCTACCATCACAGCAAATGCGCTACGCTTAACGCCTGTTAGTCTTCTAACTTTTTCCAGCGATTCCTCTTTCATTTGTTCAAATTTCACTTCATTCTTTCTACAAAAGGATAAAATTAAGCCATCTCCAAAGTTATACAAGAGACCTAATTTTGTTTTTTTTACCTTAATTTCGATTAATTTAACGTCAGTATTGTCTAAGAGAAGGATCTTTAGTTTGCAAAGCAAAACTGGTCACCGACACATTCGATATTGTTTTTGAACAACTGTAGTGGTTATTACCTTCGAACCGTTAGTTTAACCTCTTATTATCTCCTTTTTCTGCTTTCCTTAGACAATACTCACGTAAATTACTTTTAAAAGCTAATCGAATGATGTTCAATGAAATTCAACTCTTTAAAAATTCTGCTTAGGGTGAGTTTATAAGCGTCAAATGAAGATAAAAAAACTAACAATCGCGTCAATTACACACGATTTCAAACCTAAATAATAAATTAGGCAACAGGAAGTGTAACGCCTTTCTGCCCCTGATATTTTCCTTGCCTATCTCGGTAAGAAACCTTACAAACTTCATCCGACTCGAGAAACAACATTTGTGCCACCCCTTCATTCGCATAAATTTTGGCGGGTAAAGGCGTAGTGTTTGAAAACTCCAGCGTCACTTGGCCTTCCCACTCGGGCTCTAAAGGCGTGACATTTACAATAATGCCGCAGCGCGCATAAGTTGATTTTCCTAGGCAAATCGTCAAAATATTTCGTGGAATACGAAAATATTCGACGGTATGCGCCAACGCAAAAGAATTCGGCGGAATAATACAAACATCTCCTTTAATCTCAACAAAGCTTTGTTGAGAAAAACACTTTGGATCAACAATTGCTGAATTGATGTTGGTAAAAACACGAAATTCATCAGCACAACGCACATCATAACCATAGCTCGATACGCCGTAGGAAATGATTCGGCCTAAATCATTATGACGGACCTGCTGTGCCTCAAATGGTTCAATCATTTTAAAATCTTTCGCCATACGGCAAATCCATTCATCAGATTTTATCGACATAAAATTTTTCCAACTATTTTTTTTCAATAACAATTTTTGGGAATTTAAATGAACCTTTGGGTTGTTGACCTAACTGCTCCGCTATTTTATCAGCAATACTTTGATAAATTTTAGCAATAGGACCTTCGCCATCTACCAAAAAAATAGGTTTCCCCGAGTCAGCTTGCTGTCGAATTTGGCTATCTAAAGGTAAAGCGCCAAGCAAATTAACCCCGCATTCTGTAGCAATCCGTTCTCCACCACCTTCACCAAAAATAGGCTCTTCATGCCCACATTGACTGCACACATGCACGCACATGTTTTCTACTACCCCTAACAGTGGAACCTTTACCTTATTAAACATAGCCACTGCCTTACGCACATCGAGCAAAGCAATATCTTGTGGTGTGGTAACAATAACGGCACCTGCCAAAGGAATTTTTTGCGTCAGGGTCAATTGAATATCCCCAGTTCCTGGGGGAAGATCGACGATTAGGTAATCCAAATTTTCCCAATGGGTATCATTTAACAATTGTTGTAAAGCGCCTGTTGCCATCGGGCCACGCCATACCATAGGCGTATTGATATCGATCAAATAACCAATCGACATCGATTGAATACCATGGGCATACACCGGTTCTAGTGTTTTCCCATCCTTACTAGTTGGTTTCTCACTCACCCCTAACATCTGTGGCTGATTTGGACCATAAATATCCGCATCGAGAAGACCAACACGTATTCCTTTCCTAGCCGCCAGCGCCAGCGCGAGGTTAACCGCCGTTGTCGATTTACCCACACCGCCTTTACCCGAAGCAATAGCGACAATATGTTTGACTCTATCAGTAATTTTTAACATTGAAACCCTAGCATTATGACTTGACGATCATCCTAACAAAAAGGCACACTTTGGCAATCAATAATACGCAAAAGTCAATTATGCAGCAAACCCAACGAAAACTACTTGTCACCACTGCTTTACCTTACGCCAATGGCTCGATTCATTTGGGCCATTTATTAGAACATATTCAGGCCGATATTTGGGTACGCTTTCAAAAAATGTGTGGAAATCATTGCATTTTTATATCAGGTGAAGATGCCCATGGTACACCGGTGATGTTAGCGGCTAAACAACGCGGGATCGAACCGGAAGAATTAGTGAGCCAAATCGCTGAAGAGCATAGTTCCGATCTCAATGGGTTTTATATCAACTTTGATAATTATTACACGACCCATTCTCCTGAAAACAAAACCCTCGTAGAACTTATCTACTCGCGCATGCAAGCAAAAGGTGATATTCGCAGACAAGTAATTGCCCAAGCCTATGATCCCGAAGCCAAGATGTTTCTTCCTGACCGTTATGTAAAGGGAAGCTGTCCTTGTTGTAAAACGCCGGATCAATATGGTGATAACTGCGAAGCCTGCGGATCAACCTATGCACCCTTAGATCTTATCGACCCAAAATCTACGATTTCAGGCGCAACACCGCTCGCTAAAGACTCGGAACATTATTTCTTCCAATTATCTCATTACACCGATTTTCTACGAGAATGGATCACCAGTAATAACCATCTTGCCGAAGAAGTCAGTAATAAGCTTTTGGAGTGGTTTAAAGAAGGTTTACATGATTTGGATATTTCACGCGATAGCCCTTATTTCGGCTTTAAAATTTCAGGCACCGACGACAAGTATTTTTATGTGTGGATAGATGCGCCGATCGGGTACATGGCTATATTCAAAAATCTTTGTGAACGCCGGCCCGATCTTTGTTTTGATGACTATTGGATAACCGGAGAAAAAACAACGCTTTATCACTTCGTAGGAAAAGACATTATTAATTTTCATGCTATTTTTTGGCCCTCCATACTTAAGTCTGCTGATTTTCGCACGCCTACCGGAATTTTTGTGCATGGTTATTTAACGATTAACGGACAAAAAATGTCAAAATCCCGTGGTACTTTCATTACTGCGCGTCAGTATCTTGACCATTTAGATCCTGAATATTTACGTTATTATTTTGCCGCCAAACTTAACAAAAAAGCAGAAGATATCGATCTTAATTTTGATGATTTCAGCCAGAGGATTAATTCCGATTTGATTGGTAAATTAGTAAATATTGCAAGTCGTTGTGCAAGCTTTATTAATAAAAAATTTGAAAATAAATTGTCTCAGACCTGCCATGCGCCAGAATTAATTAACGAATTCATTGATAAAGGTAATGAAATTGCTGCGCTCTATGAAAAGCGTGAATTTAGCCACGCGATCCGCATAATCATGGATTTAGCCGATAGCGCTAATAAAATGATTGACACGGAAAAACCCTGGATATTAGTAAAAACGACTGATCAAATGGAACATGCGCACGCGGTGGTTAGCGCTGGATTAAATCTTTTTCGAATTTTAATGACCTATTTAAAACCTGTTCTGCCCGTTACCGCAGAAAAAGTAGAAAAATTTCTTAATATAGCCCCAATGACCTGGGGAAATAGGCAAGATTTACTCTGTGATCATACTATTCTTTCTTTCACACCTTTATTGCAACGTATTCAAGATGAAGACATCCAAACGATGAAAACAACGGATCCTGATACAATCAATAGCAGCGAATGAAAAAGCTTGTCGCGCAAATTGATGCTTTATTACCACAAACACAATGTGGTCAATGCGGCTATGCCGGTTGCTTACCTTACGCCGAAGCAATAGCAGGACAGGGAGAAGTCATCAGCCTGTGTCCGCCAGGCGGTATTAAGACACTCAAAGCACTGGCAAACTTATTAAAAAAAGAGGCGGAACCTTTTTTGGAGGACATGGTTAAACAAGAAAAGCCAGCAACGACTGCTTACATTCGCGAATCAGAGTGTATCGGTTGCACTAAATGCATCCAAGCCTGTCCTGTCGACGCCATTTTAGGTGCTGCCAAACAACTACATAGCGTATTAACACAAGAATGTACTGGTTGTGGACTTTGTGTTGCACCTTGTCCAGTAGATTGTATTGATATCCTCGAATTAGAAGCGCCTGGTTATCGGCCACAAAAAGCACGTCAACGCTTCTATGCCAGAAAAGAACGGTTAGAAAAAACTAAAAATCAAACAACACAAGCCAAAAAAAATGAGGAATTAAACCGTCAAAGGACCTATATTGAAGCGGCTATTGCTCGATCAAAAGCAAAAAAACTATCGGTTTCTAAAAATTTAAATATCTAATGCTTGGTAAACGTCATAAATGTCAGAATATGTAAAAATTTGGCCTTTTTTAATATCGAAAAACCAGCGGTGGATCATTAATTTTTTTTCATCTACTTTTTCCTTAATCCAAGGAAAGGTTAAACAATTTTTATAAGAGCAGGTTAATGCCAACTTGGCATATTTATCTTTTTCATCAGAATCATTTACACTTTTTTTAGGTAGCGAAATTTTAATCGATGAAACCCATTTTGTTATAAAATCATTTTGTGCTAAATCTCGGCTATTTAATAAAGCATCGATTCCAGCACATTGACTGTGGCCTAATAGAATAAGGTTACTCACTTCGATACGACGAATACCAAACTCTAATGCCGCACTTGTTCCATGAAGTGCCTCATCTTTTTCATAAGGGGGCACTATGTTAGCCACATTACGCACCACAAATAAATCGCCCGGATCACATTGTAATATTAAAGCGGGATCGACGCGCGAATCACAACAAGAAACCAACATAATTTGCGGACTTTGACCATGTTTAGAGAGATACTCCATGATCGAGTTATCGCCATCAGCATATTTTTTTCGAAACTTACAATAACCTTCAAGAATTTCTTTAAATGTTTTTATCATATTGACTCCCCTAATTTATTAAATTTAGAGATGTTGTTTTTAGAAAATAAAAAAACTTTCCTAGTAAGGATAGCTGTAAAATTAATCGAATGGAAGACGCAAAACGATATTTTTATATCTAATTTTAGATAAATAACTTTAAAAATTTATCGAATTATTCTATAGAACATAGAATGTGTATTCTCTGAATAAATTTTTGCATCAAATTGGCTCCCCCATACAAGTAATAAATTATTCTCAAAAAATATTTTTCAGCCATTAAAAATAATGGCTCACCTTACACATAATTTTTAAGGAGTTGAATTTCATTGAACCTAATTCGATTAGCTTTTAAAAGTAATTTGTGTTTGATGGCAAAGTGATTCATAGAAGTTTTTATTTTTAAAAATTCTAATTTGTAAAAAGCAATCATCGAAGTAAAGAGATGATTGCATTGGGTTCGAATGGTTTGGGCGACTTGGCTAGACTGGGATTTTGCTTAATGGACTGATGGAACGCTTCAATTTTCCCCCATTTTTGGTAGATTGGTTAAATGCGGTCAGGATCAATAGTTAAATTATTGGTAGCGAGATAAAGTGTTCCTGTTGTTCCATCTTCGTTTGTGAAGATTTTCTTTAGCAATTTAAGTGGAGGGCTACAGAGGGTTTTGCAAAAAAATTACTTTCTAATCTATTTGGTCGTCAAGTGGCTGTCCCAAATTACGCACAAGCGAATAAGGCTGCTAAAACATTGAATTTAAAGATTAAACATTTTTGTGAAAACTCTAGCGAAGTATTAGAGTTAGCCTCTGATATTACAGACGTAAACGTTTACACAACAAGCGGGTATCACCAAAGGCGGCATGGAAAAGAAAGCTTATGTCGAAAGAAAGACCCATGGAAAAAAATACATCTAGTTTTAGATGTAGGTAAACAGCAAATTATAGCAATGGCTTTTACTGAAAGTAATGTAAATGACTGTGAAGTTGTCAATGAGGCAGCTAAACAGATAAAAACTAAGGTCAAAAGTGTTCGAGCAGACGGTGGTTATGACAATGATTGGAAATCTAAAGCGCTTATACCGCCAGCCACTACAAGCAAAGCACAAGATGAATTAAAAAAACGTAATCTAAAAAAAAAGCACCTAGAACAAAGGATAATATAAAAATGATTAGAAAATCGAAAAATTTTATGACTGGATTGAAGCAATGAAAAACTAATAGTGGTTATCATCAACGATCTCTGATTGAATTCTGTATGCTTAGAATAAAAAGAATATTTGGCTTCTATCTTCAGCATAAAAACACTAACGGCCGTACCAATGAAATTATCACCAAAATAAATTTACTAAACAAAATGGTAAGATTGGGAAGGCCAGAGTATGGCATTTAGTAATCCAAAACAGCTCCTTTTCTACACAACAATACCGGCTCGCCATAACGGTGTTTTTTACACCCGTTTCCTTTATACCTGAATTCTATTCGCAAAACTACAGTTAATTTTTACGTGAAGATCCGCGTATTACTAGAGAAAAGGTGCGACGACGAAGTACTGCGAGGGCATGTTGGCTTTTCACATCAGTCCATAATTCGATAGCTTGTAAAGGTGTTAATTCGTTAAGCGGGCCACCTAATCCGCGAATTGCATGTAAAACCTCCATAAGGCTAACAAAACCACAACTTAAAGCACGGTAAAGTGAAGCGGATTGCGTCTTAGATAAGCTAGCTACTTGCACATAGGCTGTTTGACCTAATTCAATAAAATACTTAATTTTGACGCGCCTTTTTTCGGCTTGCTCGGGGAAAAAACCTGCGAATAACAAGCATTTATCGCCAACTTCACGCAAACAATCACGTTGGCTATAGGTTTTTTTTTCTAAGCTTGATAAAAACTCTGTCGCTAAAACACAATTGGCGATATCAGGGCGTTGGTTGAAACGACCCAATAAAAAAACGAGATAACTCTCAAGCTCTTGGTCTAAAGTCAGCTGGCTCGTCAATTCTGCATCCTTGACCAAGGCCTGCCATTGTGCGATTGTCGTTTCTTGCAATAAAAGTGAGTCCATAGCCAACCTCCTGCAACTAGTACCCTTTCTTCAATTGTAGAACACGCTAGCGGAAATGGCAGGCTTTGCGTTATCATGCACTCTTTTTGAACATATACTGAATTTATCACAAATAAGAATAGCCTTTTACGATATTCAGTTACTAACGCTATCCAATAAATCATGATCGAAAACATACGTAATATCGCCATCATCGCTCACGTCGACCACGGAAAAACCACCTTGGTGGATAAGCTTTTACAACAATCGGGAATGCTTTCTAGCCGCGCCGCGCCTGTTGAGCGGATCATGGATAGTAATGATCTGGAGCGAGAACGTGGTATTACCATTCTTGCTAAGAATACTTCTATTCAATGGCTAGACAATCGTACCAATACAACTTATCGAATCAATATTGTCGATACCCCCGGCCACGCTGATTTTGGTGGTGAAGTTGAGCGTATCTTATCTATGGTGGATTCTGTTCTGTTGTTAGTGGATGCTGTCGATGGACCTATGCCGCAAACGCGTTTTGTAACACAAAAAGCCTTTGCAAAAGGCCTAAAACCGATTGTAGTAGTTAATAAGATAGATAGGCCCAGCGCTCGACCTGATTGGGTTATCAATCAAGTCTTTGACCTTTTTGATCGCCTAGGTGCAACCGAAGAGCAACTTGATTTTCCTATCGTCTATGCCTCTGCTTTACAAGGTTACGCAACACTCGATCTCAGTAAACCCAGCACCGACCTCATACCTCTTTTTGAAACTATCGTTGATAAGGTAGCTCCTCCTGCAGTAGATCCAAAAGGTTCCTTCCAAATGCAGATTACTACATTGGATTACTCCAGTTACGTAGGAACTATTGGCATAGGCCGTATTCAAAGGGGAGTTGCTAAAACCAACATGCCCGTTATTTTGATTGATAGTGAAAACAAAACACGACCCGCCCGCATATTACAAGTATTAGGCTATCGTGGATTAGAACGCGTTGAAGTTGCTCAAGCGGAAGCAGGAGACATTGTCGCTGTTACCGGAATAGATAAGCCAAATATCTCAGATACTTTATGCGATCCCAACAACGTAGAAGCATTACCGGCATTGAAAGTAGATGAACCTACAATGAGTATGACCTTTCAGGTCAATAACTCATCTTTTGCTGGCCAAGATGGAAAATTTGTTACCAGCCGTCAAATACGAGAACGGCTAGATAAAGAGCTACTGCATAATGTGGCATTAAAAGTTGATGATACAGAAGACCCTAACCGTTTCCGTGTATCTGGTCGTGGCGAATTACATCTATCGATTTTAATCGAGACCATGCGTAGAGAAGGTTATGAATTAGGGGTATCACGTCCTGAAGTGATTTTAAAAGAAATCGATGGTGAGTTAAAAGAGCCCTTTGAAATCTTAACGGTAGATGTTGAAGAGCAGCATCAAGGCAGCATCATGGAGAAGCTAGGAAGTCGCCGTGGTGATTTAGTGGATATGGTTTCTGATGGAAAAGGCCGCGTTCGGCTTGATTATAAGATTCCTACCCGCGCTTTAATCGGCTTTCGTACAGAATTTTTAACGACAACATCCGGCCTGGGCTTAATGCACCACGTCTTTGACCATTATGGCCCAGCGAAAAAAGGTGCGCTTGCTAAACGCGCTAATGGTGTCATGATTTCAAATCAAGCAGGCAAAGCAACCGGTTTTTCTCTTTTTAACTTACAAGAGCGTGGCAAACTATTGATAGGTCCACAAACCGATGTCTATGAAGGAATGATTGTTGGTATTCATGCTAGGGACAATGATCTTGTCGTTAATGTTGTCAAAGGAAAACAATTAACCAATATTCGTGCTGCTGGTTCGGATGAGAATATTATCTTAACGCCGCCTATTTTGTTCTCTTTGGAACAAGCGTTAGAATTTTTGGATGATGACGAGTTACTGGAAGTCACACCACATCACTTACGTTTGCGTAAAAAATTCTTAAAGGAACATGAACGTAAGCGCGCAGGACGCGAGAGTTAAAAAAAGCCCGCGAGATTGCGGGCTTTAAAAAGTATATATTTTTAGTTTTTTCTCGTTAAATTCGTGGCGCGTTGAAAAATAGCGTTGCATAAAGTCAAACGTTGAAAAAGAATAAGGATAAAAAATTAGAATCTACAACAGATGTCATTAAATTTATTTGTGCCATTAGAACCCTTGCTAAATAAAGAACATCCTTATCGCAAGTTTCTGCAATTGCTTGATTTTGCGTTGTTAACTAACGTCAGTATAAAAGCTTTGCCAGAAAAAAGACTGGTCTCCGATCGTCTACATTTCCCGCTGTTACTTTACAGCATTTTCATAAATACACGAGTTTCGCACTTATCTAAAAAGTTTTAGAATAAGGTTGCTATTGATGGAAAAGAAGAAGAAGAAGAAGAAGAAGTGAGATGTCCCGTCATCGATGTACAAGCGAGCAGTATGCGCTATTCAGGATTGGCATTTTCCAAAGTAAGCCCGGAATTGATTTCTCATGACAGTGTTAGCCGCTAACTCAATAGTCAATGTTTTAGACCCAGAGAAATATGGCAAATAGCGGATAATCCTATCAATTTTTCAGAACCCAGTTTATTGATAGCCGATGATACTGTTTTGGCCAAGCCACGCAGTAAAAAAATAGAATTAGTCAATGATCCGTATTCAGGCCATGCACACGATGTTATGGCGGGGATTGGTTTAATTAATTGGTTATGGCACGGACTTGATATTGAAGTTTATCATCGAGAAATAAAGCAAACTTGCAGCATCGAGCGCTGTCAGGCACGCACCGGTCGAGCGCAGCGAAATTTTATCTTTCTGGCTATCTCTGCTTGGGTTCAACAGCATAAACGACGATTAACTGTGCGTATCACCTTATATAGCGCCACCCGCTAACAAAAAGACATTTCTTTCGCCATAGCATTTTCTAATAGCAATGTAGAATAACGTATTAATTTTCTAATTGAATTTTTAATTTTTGCTGATTTATGAAAAGAGGCATTGTCAATGACAACAATTTTTTCTTTCGTTAATTGAGGTAGCAAAATTTTCTCGAGATAGTGTTCAAACACCTCTGTATTACAGTGGCCTTGAAACATGAAGGGCCCCATAAAATGTTGATTGCATAACCCGCCTATCCCGCTAATCTTTTTTTTATAATGGCCGGGCTGTGTTTCATAATATCTTTCACCAATAGTACTGTAAGCGTAAGGATAAAAATCATTATCATTCATCCCTGATTCATCAACAAAGACTATCTGCTCACGGCAAAGCGCTTTTATTTCAGCTAAATAGGCCGCTCGTTTTTCTTCGCTTCTTTCGACATAAGTGGGGCTCTTTTTTTTCTAGAATAACCTATTTTTTTCATCGCCATTCCTATCGTTGATGAGCCTACGTTATAAATTTCTGCCATTTCTTCTTGCGTATAATCACCGTGTAGTGCAACAAACTCACGAAACTTATCTAAATCTTTTATTCCATGGCTATGCCCTTTTTGAAAGCCTGTTTGCGGGTTTAAGTGACCTTGGCTCTTTTATAGAGAAAGCCAGCTATACAGCGTTTGTCTGGCTATATTAAAAATCTTGCATACTTTTATTTTTTTCATTACTTCATGAATCGCTTTCACCGCCCGCTCTCTTAAATCTACGCTATATGGCATTGCTTGCTGCTTAGTAAAGCATTTTATTTTAACACTAATTGTGACCTCTCGTTAATGGGTAGCGCTATATATAGGAGAGCAGAAGATTCATTAGAGCTCTTGCATAACCGCACTACAGAAGCTCAAAATTATAAATGCTTG
>X84_Common_Chiffchaff__coassemble_12_pt1 | contig 42951 bp, 49 predicted proteins | sample X84_Common_Chiffchaff__metabat2_high_PE_001 | metagenome-assembled genome bin X84_Common_Chiffchaff | reverse complement strand
AACTTAACCCTAAAAAACCCAGGTCACAAACCTAAGGTCTGCGCATTCTACCCCTAAGAATAATATTGTCAAGTAGATAAAAAAAATTTAAGTAATTTACTAAACAACTTGCATATACGTTGCACTAACTTAACACAGCGCTACAAAAAATTTAAATTTCCATGCGAAAAATATTTGTTATTTCTTAAATTAAATTTATTATCTGCTCTCGCCTAACTCTAAAAATAGTAAAAAACAGGAACCAGAAGAGAAGAACACAGTCACGCTTGATAAAACAACTAAACCCGATCACTCTTATTGCTTGTACAAAGAATAAATTTATTATCTAGAATAAAATCTCGTATTGATTAACCGGCAAAAAAGAACGCCGATGTATTATGCTAGGGCCTCGTTTTTTTAATATCTGTCGATGTTCTTCTGTTGCATAACCTTTATGTTTTGCAAAACCATAGCCTGGATATTGGAGATCAAGTAAACGCATTTCGGCATCTCTATGTACTTTGGCTAATATAGAAGCCGCACTGATCTCGGCTATTTTTTGATCACCCTTAATAATGGCTTGGCTGGAACACTTAAGTTTTGGACAATGCTTACCGTCGACTAAAACCAGACTAGGCAATAATGTTAATGCTAGCACGGCACGCTGCATAGCCAATAAAGTCGCTTGAAAAATATTGATGTGATCAATCTCTTCAACTTCTGCTCGTCCAATCGACCATGCTTTAGCACTTTCTTGAATTTTATTGGCTAGGTATTCACGTTTTTTTGCGTTAAGTAGTTTAGAGTCGGCTAGATCACAAATCTTTTTTTTACAATCTAAAATAACTGCCGCTGCAATAACTGGACCGGCAAGTGGACCGCGTCCTGCTTCATCGACTCCGGCTATTTCAAAATGAGATAATTTTCTTGATTTCATTGTTGAACACGTGGCTCTGGTGCTAGTTTACCTTTTAAACCAGCAATCTTCTTAACAATTTAAAAGTTTAAGTATAGCATTCACTGCTTTTTCACTGGCGTTACAACGTAGTTGTTGATGCAACACTGAAAACTCTTGCTTTAACTTGGCAACTTTTTCGGCATTATTTAAATAGTAAAGCAATGCATTACTTAAATTTTCTATTGTTGCTTTCTCTTGAATAAATTCTGGAACTAACGTTTTATTAGCTAATAAATTGGGTAAAGCAATATGATCAACTTTTATAAGAAGTTTCGCCATACAATACGATAAAGCACCCATTCTATAGGCCACAACCATTGCTTTTTTAAGTAGCATGGCTTCTAATGTAGCTGTGCCCGATGCCAATAAAATTACATCGGCAGCCGCCATGACTTGGCGGGATTGTCCCTGCATTAGAATTAAAGATAATTCAGGTGCTATCGCTCTTTTTAGTAAAGAAAATTGTGCGGCCCTCTCCTTATTGACCATCGCTGTCACAAAAACAAGTGTAGGATTTTTTTTCTGGCAACATTGGGCAGTTTCAAGAAATAAACGACCTAGATAATCAATTTCATTACGTCGACTTCCGGGCAATAATGCAATAATTTGTGCTGATTTGGTAAGTGTTAAACTTTGTCGCGCAAGCAGAGTGTCATTTTCTAAAGGAATCACATCTGCAAGAGGGTGACCCACGCATTCCACGGGAATAGAATATTCCTCATAAAACTGTTTTTCAAAAGGAAAAAGAGTTAGCATTAAATCTACCCCGTTGGCTATTTTTTTTAATCGCCAACGCCGCCAGGCCCATACACTGGGACTCACATAATGAACAGTAGGTATAGCGTGCTGTTTTAATTTCTTTTCTAAATCCAAATTAAACTCAGGGGCATCAACACCAATAAAAACATCCGGCGGATTAGAAATAAAATAATGGATAAGCTGACGGCGTAAGCCTAATAATTCGGGAAGTTGTTTAAGAATTTCCCCTAAACCCATTACGGAAAGTGTTTCCATAGGAAATAACGAACGACACCCTTGCTTCTGCATTTCAGGACCCGCTATCCCTTCTGCAATAAAGGCTATTCCTCTTGACTTTAATGATTTAAGTAAATCCGCCGCCAATAAATCGGCTGAAGCCTCCCCTGCTACGATACCAATGCGTAAAGGTCTTTTAGCGAATGATACCACGATCAGAGTTTTCGAGTGCAGCGATCATTAACTTTACTTGGGGACAACCTGCCGCTGAAGATTTTAATTCTTCCAAGGCTTGTTCTACGGTTAAATTTTCACGAAAAATTATTTTATAAGAACGTTTTAAGCTAGAAATTGTTTCACTGCTAAATCCATTTCTTTTTAAACCTTCTTTATTCAGACCGCATGCCCTGGCATCGTGCCCTCCTTCAACCAAAATATAAGGTAAAACATTTTGCCTCACCATACTGCCTGCCGCAACAAAACTATATTCTCCAACCTGACAAAATTGATGGACGGCACTATAAGCACCTAAAATAGCGTGATCTCCAACTGTCACATGACCGGCTAATGCTACGTTGTTCACAAAAATAGTATGGTTACCAATAATACAATCATGGGCAATATGCGATCCCACCATAAAAAGATTGTGGTTTCCTATTTTCGTAATGCCCTTATCTTGCGTGGTACCTCGATTAATTGTGCAATACTCACGTATGACATTGTGATTGCCAATTTCTAAATACGTTTTTTCCCCTTGGTATTTTTTGTCTTGAGGGTTATCACCTACCGATGCAAATGGATAAATTTTATTATTTACACCTATTTTTGTTGGTCCCTTTAGGACAACATGGGAACCTATTATCGTACCAGAACCTATTTCAACATCCGGCCCAATAATAGTCCAAGGCCCCACAGACACGTTTTCTGCTAACTTAGCTTTTGGATCAACTATGGCATGCAAATCAATCATAGTTTAGTGTCTTTATTAGTGTCTTGACCAGCGCCCATGATTTGAGCTTCGCAAGCAACCGTCTCATCTACTTTAGCTAACACAGTACAATTCCATATATCTTTTTTTATCCAATTTACAGTTGCTTCAATTCGCAATTGATCACCCGGAATCACTTGGCGTCTAAAACGAACCCCATCAATACCGGCAAAAAGATATAAAAAACCTTTCTTATCACGTTCTTTATTGGAGAAAAGTGCAAGAATCCCCGTTGCTTGGGCCATAGCCTCTAAAATAAGTACACCTGGCATGATCGGCTTTCCAGGAAAATGGCCTAAAAAATAGGGCTCATTCACCGTCACATTTTTAATTGCCACAATTGATTCGCTGGGCACAATAGAAATAACTTTATCGATCATTAAAATAGGATAACGCTGCGGCAAATAATTGAGTATTTCTTGTATATCCATGGTTTTAATCATAATGCTTACCTTGTTAAATCTTTGTTCTTAATCTATCCACAAAATAATTTTTTTAATTTATTAATGAAGTTTTTTAATTTGAAACAATGATTGCTAGTTTTTACACTTAACCTTGTTTCTATTCGTCTTAAATTTCTAGCCATTTTATCAAGCTGGCGAAATCGAACACTATTTTTATGCCATTCACGTTGCGGTTGTACTGATTGGGTTGAGGAATATATTCCCGCCTCGGGTATAGAATGTACGACACTAGACATACCCGTAATGCATACGTTATCTGCAATCTCAATATGTCCATTGATACAGACGCCACCACCTATCATACAGTTCTTGCCAATATGCGTACTCCCGGCAATACCCGTACAGCCAGCAATAACCGTATTTGAACCAATGCGCACATTGTGGCCTATTTGAATCTGGTTATCTAGTTTAACGCCTGTATCGATAAAAGTATCTTCTAAAGCACCCCGATCAATAGTTACGTTAGCACCTATTTCTGCATCATTTCCTACTTGCACTCTACCTAATTGAGGTATCTTTATCCAGTTTTCTTTTTCTTTTGCTAAACCAAAACCATCGCTGCCAATAACACTTCCACTGTGTATTATCACCCGTTCGCCAATAATTGTTTCTGCATATAAACTAACATTAGATTCCAAACGACTCTTCGCACCGATTGTAACATCCTCGCCTATACTACATCCTGCTCCAATAATAACCCCTTGTTCTAAACAAACGTTATTACCTAATACACAAAAAGGGGCAATCGATACACTGCCATCAATCTTACAATTCTTACCGATAATACAGGTCGGATGAATGCCCACGACATATGATTTTTCGCTTTGAAAAAGCTGAGCAATTTTTGCAAAAGCAAGATAAGGGTCGGAAGTAACCAAAACATGGCAAGACAAGGGTACTTGACTCTTATGTTCAGCTCGTAAAATAACAGCAGAAGCTTTTGTTTGAGGTAGATATTTTAGATAACGTTGATTATTTAAAAATGAAATTTGACCCGACTTTGCATTTTGCAATGTCATAATGCTGTTAATCAGGCAATTGGGATCGCCTTCTAAATCAGAATTAATGATACGGGCTACTTCTTCTAGTCGGTAAGAACGCTGCAAAATGCACCTAGCTCTAGGCTTTTTTAAAAAATTAACTTAAGTTATAGACATACTCTTTGCGCTTGGTTTTTCTGCAGCGTTCTCCTTCGGTTCGCAGTTCCGTGACACTTACCGAAAACCCAATTGTGTGAATATACTTTTTTTATTAGGCAGCTTTTTTTAAGGCCTCTAAAACCTGTGGGGTTATGTCTAGATTATTTTTAGCATATAAGGTACTACCTTTCTGAATGACCAGATCAAGCCCCGTTTGCGAAGCAAGCCTACTCACAACGCCGTCCAATTGCTGACTAAAGTTATGCAAGGAGTCACTTTGCTGTTTAGAAAGTTCTTTTTGAAAAGAAGCAACCATGGATTGAACGTTATTACGATCCGTTATAATCTTATTTTCCAGATTGGTACGCTCATCAGCCTTCATAATTGCCGCATTTTTCTCTAAGTTTTGGGTTTCAGCCTGTAAATTACGTTGTGCTTGAATGATTTTATCTTGTCGCCCTTTAAATTGCTTCGTTAAACTATCATTAATTTTAGCTATCTGCGGAGCTTTCTGTAGTACAGCTTGCATATCAACGACAGCTAGTTTTACTTGATCGGTATTGGTCGCAGTTGAAGTAACCGTTGCAGCCGTTGGAGCGGACTGTTTGCAACCGGATAATGCAGAACAAATTACTACGAACAGCGCCAAAGATGTTAACCGAATACTCTTCATTATCAGCTCCTTAAATAAGCATACACTAAAAGCCAGTCCCAATATTGAACTGGAAGAATTGGAGTTTGTCGCCTGGCTTAGGATTAATTGCCTTAGCCATACTAAAGCTTAATGTTACATTAAAAACAGGTACTCGCCAATCTACATCAATACCTGTTGAGCACCGAACAGGACCCGAAGCAGTTCCGCCACGTGGTTGGTTCGGCTGCGTCACGCCTAAAGTAGAGTAAACATTACCGGCATCAATAAAAAGACTTGTTCTTACTTTTTCAGAAAATGAAGCTGGCATTGGTAAAACAAGCCCCACACTTCCTACTGTCATGACATTAGCACCTAAAGGATAACCATTACTATCGCGTGGGCCCAAAGCGCTTATTTCATAACCACGTACCTGGCCATCGGTCCCTATTCCACCGGCATAATAGTTGGCAAAAAAAGGTAACCCGCGTGTAGATGCAAAACCATTTCCATACGCTAAGTTTAAACTACCTTGTAATTTAAACTTATGGCCTAATGGATAATAACCCATTCCGCTATAATTAGCCTTGTAATAGTATAAAGGCCTACTTCCAACCGATGATGCGAGTTGCACACTCGTACTTTGATAAAGTCCTTGCTCAGGGAAAATAAGACGATTTAAACCATTTCTTGTCCAACCTACTGACAATAAAAGCTGATTAAACTGCGTACCATGTTGTGTAACAAAGTTTTGTACCTCGGAAGACAATTGAATAAAAGGGGATAAATTGAGTTGTAATTTTTGTAATCCACCAGAGAGTTGCAACGTGTCGCCTTTGGCATCAAACGGAATGCTATAATGGAGGTCACCACCATAGGTATTTGTACTATAGGTCGTGGTGTTTAAATTACTCGGCGTAGACCGTTGGAAAAAGAGATCAAAGCCTCGTTGAACACCCTCTAAGGTGTAATAAGGGTTGTTATAACTAACACTATATATCGTAGCGGCACGCGTATTATTAAAGTTAATCCCTAATTGATTGCCGGTTCCAAACACGTTATTTTGATTAAGCGAAGCGCCTATAACAGGCCCGTTGGTACCATAACCTAAACTAAATAATGCTTGTGCCGCATGTGCTTCATTAATGTTGAGGTCTAAATCTACTTGATCCGTATACCCCGGGATTGGTACTGGCGTTATTTGTGGTTCACCGTCAAGAAAACCACTGATATTAAGTTGTCTGATAGATTCCTTCATATCGGATTCTGAAATCAAACCACCCTCTTGCTGACGCATTAAACGACGGAATACTTCATCTTGTGTCTTTAAATTTCCTTTAATATTAATATGTCTGACATAAACTCGATTGCCTGGATCAACATAAAACGTTAAAGATACCGTTTTATTTTTCTCGTCCACATCGGGTAAAGTATTTACGGTTGCAAAAATATAACCAAAATCACCTAAGGATTTTTTAATTCCTTGTTCAACCTCCATCACGCGTTGACGAGAAAATGCTTGACCTATTTTCAGCGGAAGGTAAACAGTGTGCAATTTTGCTTGATCTAATAGGACACGGCCTGTCGCTTGATAAGCACTCAGTTTATAGAGAGGTCCTTCTGTCACATGAATGATAATATAGGCTATTTTTCGATCAGGTGTTAAAGAAACTTGTGTAGAATCGGCTTTAAATTTAAGGTAACCCCGATCAAGATAATAAGACTGTAAAGCCTGTAAGGCGGCCGATAATTTATTCTGATTGTATTGATCAGCGTTGGTAAAAAAAGACCAAAAATGAGTACTCGATAGGGGTAATGCGCTTAGTAGCTTTTTTTCACTAAAAACATGATTGCCTATAATGGAAATGCCGGCTATCTGAACGGTAAGACCTTCGGATATTTCAATACGAATGGCTACTCTATTATTGGATTTAGGAATAATGACTGGCATAACGCGCGCCGAATATTTACCCATGTTGTCATACTGTGCGCGAAGCTGTGCGACGAAACGATCTAAGATGGACTTATCAAAAATACGCCCCTGTACCAACCCTATTTTTTTAAGTATTTCATTGAGCTTATCTTTGGGAATCTCTTTGTTACCTGTCACTGTAACTTCGTTTATTATAGGTCTTTCAACCACGTTAATAACGAGTGTATTTCCTTGCTCTTGCAAACTGACGTTACTAAAAAAGCCTGTTGCATATAATGCACCAATAAGTTGCGATGATTGTTCTGGATTAAACGCTTGGCCCGTTCTGACAGGCAAATAGCTTAAAACAGTATCACGGCTTATCCCTTTTAATCCCCTTACATCAATTCGGCTTAGATAAAAAGCGTGTGCCTGAATGGATGACAAAAAAGATGCAATCAATAAGAGTGTCGGTAGAAAAAATCTCAATAAACGGTGCATGTAAATTATTTTTAAAAAATTAAAAAATAGCCTCGTGGGCGCCCATCATATCAGCATCTACTAAAGATGCCATAATTTTTCCCTCTTGATCAATCAACTCTAAAGCAACGGCACGCGCTAAATGATCATCCTCTAAGATCACTTCCACACTCGCAACTGGACGCGAATGAATTTTTTCCAATACCTGTTTATTAAGTCGAGCGATAGCCGTGAAATTAATTTTTCCTTCTAAGAAGGCTTGTACGGCAATCTCATTAGCCGCATTAAGAATAGTCGTTGCCGTACCGCCTATTTTAAGGGCTTTATACGCTAAATCCAAACAAGGATAACGTTTTTCATCAATCGCTTCAAAATCAAGTCGTGCTAATTTAATTAAATCTAAACGAGAAGCAGAATTAGTCAACCGTTCTGGCCAAGCCAATGCATAAGAAATGGGGATACGCATATCAGGGTTGCTTAGTTGAGCGAGCAATGAACCATCACGATATTCTACAAATGAGTGAACAATACTCTGCGGATGTAGAACAACCTCAATTTGTGCGAGCGGTAATCCAAATAAAAAGTGGGCTTCGATGACTTCAAACCCTTTATTCATCAATGTAGCCGAATCAATACTAATTTTTTGACCCATAGACCAATTAGGATGCCGACACGCTTCTAACGGCGTTGTTTTTTGTAGTTGTGCTAAAGGCTTGTGACGTACAGCACCACCGGATGCGGTTAAGATAATTTTTGCCACTTCTTTTGAAGAAACACCCGTTTCGAAGCATCCATGTAAACACTGAAAAATCGCATTATGTTCACTATCTACCGGTAATAAAGTCACTTCGGAACGCTTAGCCTCGTCTATGAGTAAAGGACCTGCCATAACTAAAGCTTCTTTATTAGCTAGCAATACTTGCTTTTTGGCTTTTATGGCTGCCAAAGTCGGTAATAATCCGGCTGCACCGACAATAGCGGCCATTACCATATTCACTTCGGCAAGACTAGCCACTTTAGTAAGCGCTTCCACACCAAACAATACTTCTGTTTGGAGCGACTGCTTTCGTAAACGTTGTTGCAAGTTCTCCGCTAAGCGCTTCGTGCTAACAACCGCATAGGCTGGCGAATGTTGAATACATTGCTTAAACAGTAATTCAATATTGTGGTGCGCCGTTAATGCAATGACTCTAAAACGATCGGTATGTTCTCCAATAACATCTAAGGTATGAACGCCTATAGAACCAGTTGCCCCTAAAATAGTTAAAAACTTCATGAAACTAAACCTAGTAATAACAAAGATCCCGCAAATACGGGCGCCGCTGCCAATAGACTATCAATACGATCTAAAATGCCACCATGACCGGGTAATAAATGGCCGCTATCTTTTAAACCTTCTAATCGTTTTAATTGGCTTTCAAATAAATCACCCGCTATTGAAGCTAAACTGGTGAGCAATACAAGCATTAATATTTGCCATAAAGAAGGTTTAATCCCTGAAAAAAAAGTTTGAATCAGCATAGCGGCAAAAAAAGTTATCAATAATCCAATAATCATACCTTCCCATGTTTTTTTTGGACTTAAGGTAGGCGCTAATAAATGTTGTCCCCAAAGACGACCACTGACATAGGCCGCTGTATCGGCTAACCATATGATTAGCAACATAAAAAGTAGGTAAAAAGGCGTCAAATGCAACACTTGAAGTGCCACCCAACATAAAGTGAGTATCAACCACCCTAAAATAGCCCTGAGATAACGCGGAATTGTTGGTAATATGGGTTTTCTACGTGCATTAAGCAAATAAATAGAGAGGAATATCCAAAAAATTAAACCTAATATTATTATTCCTGCCCATTTCATCGGGGCTGAAAAAGCCATTAACGCCAATAAGAGAATACACTGAACTCCTACATAAAGCATGCGTTTTTTCAGATCGTTCCATCCATTTAAACGAGACCACTCCCAAGCCGCCAACAGCGTAATGAATGCCGTTACCCCCATAAAGTAGGGCTGTGATAAATAAAAAATTCCCCCTATCACCAGGGGGATTAATATGAAAGCGGTGAATATTCGAAGCTTAAGCATTGATTTCCGAGAGTTGCTCACTGGTACAGCCAAAGCGCCGTTCCCGTTGCGAATAAAAAATTAACGCCTTGTTTAAGGCTTCTTCATCAAAATCAGGCCATAAAGTTTCTGTGAAATACAGTTCAGTATAAGCGAGTTGCCATAAAAGAAAATTGCTAATACGATACTCACCGCTGGTACGAATTAATAAATCAGGCGAGGGCAGATCGGATAAGCTTAAATAACGTGCAAATAAATCCTGAGTAATCTTTTCAGATTCGAGCGAGCCTTCTTTAATTTGGAATGCCAAGTTTTGTACTGCCTGGATAATATCCCATTGGCCACTATAATCGACAGCAATAATGAGTTTTAAACCGGTATTTTTTGCAGTTAATTTCTGCGTTTCATCGATACACAGGCGAAGCGGTTCTTTAAAGCGTTCAAGACTTCCCACCATTCTTAATTGAACATTATTTTGATTTAGTTTTTCTATTTCACCTTTTAAAGTATTTAGAAAAAGTGTCATGAGGTGATTAACTTCTTCAGCGGGTCGCTGCCAATTTTCACTACTAAATGCAAATAGTGTCAGTACTTCTATTCCTAATTCACCGCATTTTTTAACAATTTTACGGACGACTTTCAAACCTTCCTGATGGCCTAATAGGCGCGGCAAATGCCGCTTTTTAGCCCAACGACCATTTCCATCCATAATAATAGCAAGATGACGAGGATACTTTAAAGTAAAGTTGGACATAATATACAGGTTATACCTGCATGAGTTCCTTTTCTTTCATATTCGCCACTTTTTCTACATTAGCAATGGCATGATCAGTCATTTTTTGAACCGCATCTTGGGCACGACGTTCTTCATCTTCAGTGGTTAATTTCTTTTTCGTGAGCTCTTTAAATTGGTTATTTGCATCACGCCTATAATTACGAATCGAAACACGCGCATCTTCTGCTTCTTTTTTTACTAATTTATTCATTTCACGGCGACGTTCTTCAGTCAAAGCAGCCAACGGCACACGAATAATATTACCCGCCGTAACAGGATTTAAGCCTAAGCCAGAATTTCTAATTGCTTTTTCAATCGCTGGAATTTCTGCCTTATTCCAAGGCGTTATCGATAAAGTCCTAGCATCAGCAACGGTAATACTCGCTACATGATTTAAAGGAACTTCTTTATCATATTGAGAAACACGGAGCTGTTCTAATAAACTGGGATGCGCTCTACCCGTTCGTAATTTGGAGAGGCTGAGTTCCAAGGCTTCTATTGCTTTTTGCATGCCTTGTTCAGCCGTTAGTTTTATTGAATCAATTGTACTCATACTATTTCATCCCCCTGATTACTCACTCGTGTACCTAGTTTTTTACCTTCAATAATTTTACGTAAGGCATTCTTAGTTTGAATATTAAAAACGTGGATGGGTAAACTATAATCGCGGCATTGCGAAAAAGCCGCTAAATCCATAACACCCAGTTCCTTTTCTAAGGCTGTTTGATAACTCACTTGTGAATATAAAACAGCCCGTTTATCTTTTTTAGGATCAGCCGAATAGACACCATCAACATGCGTCGCTTTTAACAAAATATCCGCCCCTATCTCTATTCCGCGTAAACTAGCGGCAGAATCAGTGCTAAATAAAGGATTGCCTGTTCCTCCAGCAAAGATAACAATATAGCTTTTTTCTAAGTAGCGTTTAGCTTTATGTCGTTCAAAAACAGGCGCTAGACTTCCCGTTGGAACGGCTGACATAATTTTTGCAACTTTACCGCACTTTTCAAAGGCATCTCTTAACGCAAGAGCATTGATGAAAGTAGCCAACATTCCCATTTGATCGCCTGTAATACGATCAATACCCATTTTTTCTAAAGCAGCACCACGAAAAAGATTTCCGCCGCCAATAACAATACCAATTTTTATACCTAAATTAGATATTTCTATAATTTCATTAACAATGTTGCTAAGAATAATGGGATCAAGTGTTTGATAATTTTCTCCACTGAGGGCTTCGCCACTGAGTTTAAGTAAAACACGTCGATACTTAAAGGTGGATAAAGTCATGTTGGTTAACACTCCTTACTAATTAAGACGGATCATAACCTTTTCAGACAGGGGTTTCTAGGGTGTATCGTCATTCTCACTTAATGACGACACGCCTAGATGGTTGTTGTACCTAAGGGGACAAAACACCGTGCTTTCCCCTAAAGCTTCCCTCTACAAACCTTAGGATCCCTTAACCTGGGCCATTACTGCTTCAGCAAAATCTTCTGTTTGCTTCTCAATCCCTTCTCCCACGGCAAAACGAACAAAATCTATTACTTTAGCTTGTGATCCTTCAAGCAAGTTTTTTATAGTAATCGCTTCATCTTTAATAAAAGGCTGCCCTAATAAACTTATCCCACTAAGAAATTTAGTGATCCGTCCTTCAATCATTTTATCAATAACAGCTTGTGGCTTACCGCTTAACTGTGCTTGCGCCATAAAAATTTCTCGCTCTTTTGCAACCACGTCATTAGAAACATCTTCGGCTGAAATCACTAAGGGATTATTAGCAATAATATGCAGTGCCAAATCTTTAGCGAGTTGTTTATCACCGCCTTGTAATTTTACGATAACACCGATTCGACCAGTATGCACATAAGCGCCTATCACGCTACCTAGCTGTGAATAAACGAGCGTTAAACGCCTAACTTGTATATTTTCACCTAATTTAGCAATTAAGTTTTGGCGCGTATTTTCTACAGATTGCCCAGTTTCAGAAAAAGAAGTGCTTAAAAGTGCTTCTACTGATTCCACTTTATTATCAAGCGCCAATTGCGTGACTGCATCAGCAAACTCGACAAAGTTTTTATCTCGACTTACGAAATCAGTTTCACAATTAATCTCTAAGATAATAGCAAGATCAGTATTCGACTTAATAACGATTAAACCTTCAGCCGCAATACGACCCGATTTTTTTTCAGCCTGAATTTGACCTGATTTACGCATCGCTTCTGCAGCAACCTCTAAATTACCTTCCGCTTCAATTAAAGCTTTTTTGCAATGCATCATGCCCGCACCGGTACGCGCACGTAATTCCTGAACAAGGGCTGCTGTTATTATTGTAGTCATCTTCTATTCTCCTTTTTTATCGACAGATTGTGCAGACTCAAGCACCTTGTCCGATGACACTTCTTGATTTTTCTCAACTTCTTTGATGGCGAATTCCGACGCATTATCAGTTTTTGCACGTGCCTCTAAAATAGTATCTGCCACTATTTGAGCATAAAGCGCAATCGCGCGCGCAGCATCATCATTCCCAGGAATAATGTAATCAATCCCTTCGGGTGAGTGGTTGGTGTCGACAATACTGATAACGGGTATCTTTAATTTTTGTGCTTCGGCAATAGCAATATTTTCATAGCCTCTATCAATAACGAATAATGCATCTGGCAAACCACTATAGTCTTTTATACCACCTAGTGCACGTTCCAATTTACCCATTTTCCGTTCCTGATTTAGGGCTTCTTTTTTCGTAAGCTTATCAAAACCACCCGCTTGTCTTTCAGCTTCTAAATCTTTCAATTTTTTAACTGATTTACGAATCGTACTGTAGTTGGTCAAAAGGCCGCCTAACCAACGATGATTAACATAAGGCATACCACAGCGAGTCGCTTGCTCTTTAATCAAGTCTTGAGCAGCACGTTTTGTTCCCACAAATAAAATTTTACTACCGGGCCTTGCTGCGATTTTAGCCACGTAATTCAGGGCTTCAATAATATATTCCCGGGTTTTTTCTAGATCAATGATGCTAATTCCGTTTCTTACACCATAAATAGCAGGAGCCATTTTAGGCTCACGAAAGCACGTGCGATGGCCAAAATGAACACCGGCTTCAAATAATTTTCTTAATGTGATGGTTGACACTTTTTTCTTGCTCCAAAATTGCTCGGCTTATCTTCTATAAGTTTAGTTAGTATAGGAAGCTTCGCTGGGTTAAACCTCCATCTATCAATAGCTAAAGACTGTTAAGAGATGCCTTCAATTAATTGAAAACACCCTCTAAATAGCCACCCTCAACTATCTTTTCAATAGATGTGTGAAATATCGCCTAAACAGCGCGGTGTTTTATACCATATTTTAGTCAAAATAAATAGAAGACTCGCAGCTAAAACAGGCTAATAAGCACTCTCTTCCCTAATAAAAAAAAGAGGGGTAGCCATCCTTTATTTTAGTGCCTAGGTATTAGACACTAGTGCGCCGCTTTCGTTTGTTTTTCTCGCAATGGACAGAAATTAATGCCAAAGACTTAAAAACTGCTTGTCATTATTTGTCAAATGAAGCTTGTAAAAATCAGACTAGCGTTATCAGGATGAATAATAAAACGAAGAAAGACATTAATACACTGCCTTTAAATCTTATTAAACAATAAGTTTATGCATTATTTATTTATATAGAATAAGCAAAATCGTAGACTCGCATCTTTAGACATATGGGAAATGCAACTTCGCATTTCCCAGTGTAGCGAGTATATTAGTAGAACTTTTCATAAAATAGGGAATTATCTTATGCCTTATGTACTCATACTCTACTATAGCCGCTATGGTGCTGTTAAAGAAATGGCAAACGAAATTGCCAGAGGCGTGGAGGAAATAACCGGCATAGAAGCGCGAGTTCGTACTGTGCCAAATATTTCTACTGTTTGTGAGGCTACAGAATCTGAAATTCCTGCACAAGGCCCTCCTTATGCAACATTTGATGACGTACGCGACTGTGCAGGACTAATAGTAGGTAGCCCTACCCGCTTTGGAAACATGGCAGCTCCCTTAAAACATTTTATTGATAGTCTCAGCGGCTTATGGTTTTCCGGGGCATTGATCAATAAACCTGCGGGCTTCTTTTCTTCAACATCAAGTTTACACGGCGGTCAAGAAACAACGCTTATTAGTATGATGCTTCCACTCATTCACCTCGGTGCAATTGTCGTCGGCGTACCTTATTCAGAATCTGATTTATCCACCACGCAAACTGGTGGAACTCCTTATGGCCCTACGCACATGGCAGGTAAAGACAGTAAAAATCCACTCAGCGATGAGGAAAAAAGGCTTTGTAAAGCACTCGGTAAACGAATTGGCAGTATTTCACTAAAGTTACATTAAAACAGTTTTCAGCATACTTTTGTATAATTTCAGTCAACGCAATCAGAGATCTAAAATAGTTTTTACTAAAGGGATAGTTAGTTTTCGCTTTAAACTTAAGCTCGCTCTATCTAATTGTTCAAGAACGGAAAAAAGCGTTTTTGAATAGCGGGGAAGTCGCAATAATAAAAATTGGCCCACTTCATCCGAGAATTCCAGCCCTCTTAAACGAGCACGTTGCTGTAATGCAAGCAATCGTTCACTATCGTTCAATGCATGTACTTGAAATAAAACACTGCTTGCTAAACGAGAAACTAAATCTTGCAATGAAAACCCTAATTGCTGCGGCACACTTTTGGCAGCAACCAATAAGTATCTCATTTGTTCCTGTAAGCGATTATAAAAATGGAATAAAGCTTCTTGCCAGAGTGTATCCGTTACAATACTTTCTAATTCATCAATGCAAATCATATCAACCGTTTCTAATCCACGAAAAATCTCTGGACTACTTGATTTTTTGATAGTTCCTAAAGGCAGATAAGCAGCAGAAAAACCTTGCTTTTGTGCAGCATGGCAACAAGCCTGTAATAAATGTGTACAGCCTGCATCGGGATTTCCCCAAATATAAATATAAGGTTCACCTATTTTTAAAGAAAAGTTCCTCAAACACTGTAATAAAACAGTATTATTAGGGCTTATATAAAAATTTTGGAAAGAATTAACATCAGGCGGTTGAATAGGTAGAATCAGTTGCATCGCCTATAACAACTCCTGTTTTATATTTTTTCTGGTTATTTTGAAGTAGAAAATCGCTTGCTTGGCCCATATCCAGGTATATTGAATAAAACTCAACAACGTCGTTACAAATACAGCATCAATAACAGGCTGAATTAATAGATCAGATAAAGCAATAAAAGCTAATTTAACGATGAGTAACGTCACTAATACAAGCTGTAAAAAAGTATTTAGTTTACTAATCCAAACCGGCTTATAATCCAAAGGACCAACCCAGTAACGATAAACCAAAGCACCACCCATAATCCAAATATCACGCCCTATGACAAATGCGGTCAGTAAAAACGGAATTTGCTTGAGATAAGCTAAAACAATAAAACTCCCCATGAGTAGTAGTTTATCGGCGAGGGGATCTAATAAAGCACCGAGATGGGTTGTCCAGCCAAAGAAACGAGCTAATAAACCATCGAGCCCATCACTTAATCCTGCGATCAAAAATAAATAAAAGGCCAAAGGATAATATTTTTTTAATAAAGCCCATAAAATGGGCCCAATTAGTATAAAACGAATACACGTAATTAAATTAGGAAGGTAACGCAGTTGTATTCGAATCATTTTTTTGGCTTAATCAAACTTATCATAGGATTAATTATAACGATGCTTAAACCAGAACTCATTAACCAGCTCATAAAAAATTTTCCTCAGCTACCCGCCTCTGTTGTTAAACGAAACGTTAACCAATTAGTTCAAACGCTTGAACAAGCCTTAGAGCAGGGTCGTCGCATAGAGATCCGCGGATTTGGAAGTTTTTCTCCAAATTATAATGCAGCACGTTCTGCTTTTAATCCCAAAACAGGTCAACATTTCTTAGCGCCTGAGAAATACCGAATTCATTTCAAAATGGGAAAAGGTTTAAAACACCGTATCAACAAAACCAACCCTAAATAATACAAGGTATTATTTTTTTAAGTACTTATATCAGGCAATCGCGTTTGTTCTAAAAAATCCATAAGAGCATAACATAATGCCTTCGTCCCTTCACGCTGCAATGCTGAAATTTCAAAACATAAACGACCTGGAGCTAGCTTTTTTCTTAAGCGTTTATAGGCCGCTTTTAATTCTGATGTTACAAGTAAATCTATTTTATTCAGCACAAACCAGCGCGGCTTAGCCGCAAGCGCAGAACTATATTTTACAAGCTCCTCTTCAATAGTCGCTATATGGTCAAGCGGATCGCTTCCGTCGGTAGGATAAACATCGATGACCTGTAAAAGCAAACGGGTCCGTTCTAAATGCTTAAGAAAACGAATCCCTAAACCTGCGCCTTCAGCCGCACCAGTAATAAGACCAGGAATATCAGCAATCACAAAGCTTCGCCCATATTCTAAACTTACTACACCCAAATGCGGTTTCAGTGTAGTAAATGGATAATCGGCTACTTTTGGCGTGGCCGCTGAAATAGCGCAAATTAGGCTTGATTTTCCAGCATTTGGTAAACCAACCAGACCTACATCCGCCAATAACTTTAGGGAAAGCTTTAAACGACGAATCTCTCCCGCTTGCCCTGGTGTTGATTGACGTGGGCTACGGTTAGTACTACTTTTAAATCGTGCATTTCCCAAACCATGCCAACCACCTTGAGCTACCCTCTCTATCTGCCCAGACTCCGTCAAATCACCAATGAACTCTAGCGTATCCGTATCAAATATCTCAGTACCTACGGGTACTTCGAGTATAAGGTCATCCCCTTTTTTTCCAGCGCAATCGCTTCCTTTACCATTTTCACCGCGTTGCGCTTTATAAAGCCGATTATAATGAAAATCGATTAAGGTATTCAGATTAGAATTAGCTTTCAAATAAACACTTCCGCCATCACCGCCATCACCGCCATTCGGTCCGCCTAACGGAATAAATTTTTCTCGACGGAAACTAACACAGCCGGCACCACCTTTTCCGGCTTCTATTAGGATTTCTACTTCATCAAGAAATTTCATAAAAAAACCCCGCAAAGCGGGGTAGTTAATTAAAAATAAAGCTTAGCTTAATACAGATTGTTCTAAATTTTCTACCGGCATAGCAGATATAACCGACACATATTGCCGTAACTTAGGCCCTTTACGCATAAATTTAACCGCACCTTGAACTAAGGCATATAATGTATGATCCTTACCCATTCCTACATTATTGCCTGGATGATAATGTGTGCCGCGCTGACGGATAATAATATTACCTGCCTTTACAGACTCGCCACCAAAATGCTTTACGCCTAAGCGCTTTGAATGTGAATCACGGCCATTTCGGGTACTACCCCCTGCTTTTTTATGTGCCATGGAAAAAATCCCCTATAAAATTTCTGTAATTTTGACGGCGGTATAGTACTGTCTATGCCCCATCTGTTTACGATGGTGCTTACGGCGTCGAAACTTAATAATTTTAATTTTATCATGACGTCCATGTTCGACTACCGATGCTTTGACCTTGGTGGGTAAGTAGGGAGTCCCCACTTGCAAATCAGCGCCTTCATTAGCCGCCAGTAATAAGACGGGGAATTCGACAACATCCCCCACTTCAGCGGATAATTTTTCAAGCTTTACAAGCTCGCCTTGTGCTACCTTATATTGCTTTCCACCCGTGGAAATAACTGCATACATCTTAAATCTCCAAACATCAATCTAATGACCTAAAACCGTTCGCATTCTAAGCGATTGTGCCGCTTGTAGCAAGAACTGCGATTAGACCTTTTCTCAAAGAGAACAAATCATAAAAAAGGTCTAATTTTTTACGAGACCCTTGACCACCTCCACTGCATCCGATTACTATAGTCGACCTTATCGATATCGATTTTAATTCCCCGATAGCTCAGTCGGTAGAGCAAATGACTGTTAATCATTGGGTCGCAGGTTCGAGTCCTGCTCGGGGAGCCAAAAAGTTGCCTAAAATCAATCACTTAGATAGAACACCCACTCTGCACATTCCTTTTGTACCAAAATAATACCAAAATAGTACCAAAACTCACTCGAATCATTAGTTTTGTTTAGCAGTTTTTGGAACTGAAAAATTTAACTCTAAACCCGCTTCCACTTCCGTCCATTGCGGCTCATGTCCTTCTTTATATTTATCTGTCATAGCCCTCGTTTTATGTCCCGCCAATGCTTGAGCATCAATACCCTGCTTTTCGTATAAAGTAATCCCTAATGATCGAACCTCATGGAATGTGGGTCGTTTCCTGACAGGCACTGATTTAAAACGAGGTAATTTATCTCTAATGTAAGAAAAAATCTTAGTAAGATAATCCGGTGTTATCTGGCTAAAATGTTGCTTACTGTCCGCCTTATAATTTTGCTTACTGCATCTATCCGGTCTGCGGTGGAGAATATAAGGACTAACGATAAGATCACGACACCGGCTTATTATTGATTCCAAAGTAGGCGTTATCTTTATTTTAAGGTGAGCTGACTCACCATGTTTTTCAGTTTTTTTCTGAATAACATATAAATGTCCATCTTTAATATCTGTAAACTTTAAATTGACTAAATCTTCTCGTCTCTGCAAGGTATGCAACCCTAACTCTAATGCATTTTTAAACCAAGGCTCAGATTCTACATAGTGATAGATTTCTAAAAAGTCATCTAACTCTAAGCGTTGGCGCTCTTTTTCTTCTGTCTCAGGTATTGTTTTTTCGGCTGGGTTTTCCTTGCATACCCCCTTTGAAACAGCATATCTGAAAATTAGCAGTAATAAACTCCGATAACGATTTGAAGCGATGGAAGGAAATGTATCTAAAAACGTTGATATGTCTTGAACTGAAAGCTCATCCGTTATTTTTTCACCTAACGCTTTACGTATATGAATAAGTTTTTTCTTATAATCCTTTAGGGTAAGTTCTGCCAAGTTACGTTTTGGCAAAAGCTCAAACTCAAACCGATCTAAAAATGTACCGAAAGCCCCAACTGCTTCATTATTTATAACCTTATCTACCAAATCCCGACCTGGCAACAATATCGAATTAAGTTGCTTAGCCGCTGATATCGCTTTAACACGATCTTTCCCGATACTATGCCATTTTCCAGTATCGGGACGACGATACTTATAATAACCGTGGATCCCCTCATATAAATTCGGCGGCAACCCTTTGTTATTTTTATTTCTTGGTCTAGTCATAGTTAGCATGCCTCTATGCCCAACACTTTATCAATTAACGGATTTCCTGTTTTAACAGCTTCGGCACTAACGTTGATATAGTAAAATTTTCCTAGTTTTTTTCCTGGCAATTCCCCTTGTTTAATTAGACGAATAATGGTTTTTTTAGCGGGTCGTGACTTCGGCGTGTAACGCTGTTCAATATATTCTTCAATACTCATATATTTCATCATATTTATTATCCTTTTTAAATATATTCAAGTCTTTGTAAGTCAAGAAAACCCATAAGTATCCTTTGTTACAAATTTAGCTGTTTGAACTACTTTCCTGTCTTCTAGCTTACCTAAATCACCTACAACAAATGTTGTCAGTAATTTTTATAGACTTTCCTTAGCCAGAAAAACAAATCCAATAGGAAGGTAAGGATGGAAATTAACGCACTGGAAAAAGTAATTAACTACTTTGGCTCAACAACTCGAGTAGCTAGCACGTTAGGGATTAAAAAACAAAGTGTCAGCGGTTGGTTCTATGGTCGCAGTAATGTGCCATTAGAGATTGCTTTACACATCGAATTGTTAATGTGCGGTGAGGTGACTTGGAAAGATTTAGTCTCTTTTGAAATTGTGTATCGCCTAAGAAACTTCTGTTTATCACTTAAGGAGGCAGGTAATTATCCTTGTGAATTAACGCATGCCCTTATGAATCGTATTATCGCTCCTAATGCTTTGAAAAACCAGAAGAATCAACCTACTTACCTACACAGACCACCTTGTATTGATGAAAATTATAAAATTATTTTTGGATATAAAGTTTTTTGTCATTACCAAGAAAATAACAAAAAAACAATTCCTTGCTGGAAAATTTCTCTTGCAAGCTTAGCTGAAGGTAAATACGTAACAGAAGATTTAACAAAAGCTTTTCTAATAAGTGAACGCGTTGCTATCGGAATAGCAATGGAGGCTTTTATTGGAAATCGTCAAGGCCAACGGACTGACCTGCTAAACGAAAAAAAAGAGAGTTTAGGTAAAGGACTTGTGAAAAATTTTTCACAAGTTGCAATAAATAAAGGAACAAAAACAAGAGAATTTACTTCTAAACAGTTGGGGTTCAAAAATTTTACAACCTACGAGCAAGCTAAAACTATATTGCAATTCGGCTGCTCTGAATTAATCAATGCAGCCGATCAAGAAAAGCTATCTATATCTAAGGGAGCACGTCTCGCCAAACTTTCCCATGAAGAACAACGTAAAAGATTAAGTAATTAATTAACTAAAAGGAAAAACCATAATGAAAGTCCATAAAACTTTACCGCAAAATTTCTGGATAAATACAAATAAAACCTTTTTTTCAGAGGAAACATTGGTACTCGTTTATTTAATCGACAGTCCTCACACCAATCGATTAGGTTGCTTTCGGTTACCGTTACGTTTTATTAAAAGTGATCTGAACTATAAGGAAGGGACATTAACAGAGGTTTTTCAAGAATTAATCGATAATAACTATCTTATTTGGGATGATATCAATGAATGGGGATATTTAACCCATTTTTTAGAATGGTTTCCTATACAAACGTATTATCAGGCAAGAAACCTTGAAAAAGATTTTGATGTTATTCCTAAAAATTCTTATATTTATAATGGATTAGTTAAGCACTTACTGCAAATACCCTATTTAGATCGGTCGTTTCGCCGCCGTTTACAAGCGATATGGATGTCATTTAAAGACCCTTCAGAGCCTATTAGATCAGAAGAAATAAATGCAAGAAGTTCCTTGATAGAACCTAAGCTAGTCATTAAAAAGGAAAATAAAATTTATGCGTGAATTTGCAAAATTTTCTCCTCAATTTTGGATGGGCCCATTAAGTAAAAAGATAAAACATTGTAATTTTGAAGCTAAAACTTTGGCATTTTATCTTATGACATGTCCAAGCTCTAATATGATTGGGTTTTATTATTTACCGCTTTCATTGATGGCGCATGAAATAGGAACCACCTTGGAAGTGGTTTCTAAGGGGATAGCAATGCTTATCCAAGTAGGCTTTTGTGCTTACGATGAAGAAACGGATTACGTCTGGGTGTATGAAATGGCATTAACTCAAGTGGGAAGTGCTTTAAAGCCTAAAGATAATAAAGTAAAGCATGTTAATGAACTCTTTCAAGCCCTTCCAGATGTTCCTTTTATATCTAATTTCTACGAAAAATACCGAGATATTCTACACTTGTCCCCTTCAAAGCTACTTGCTATTCCCTTAGAAGCAAGTAAGAAGAAAGAAGTAAGAAGTGAGAAGAGAGAAGTAATAAGTAACAAGGAAGATCTCCCTATAATCTTCTGTGGAGAGCAAAAAGAAGTTACCCAAACAGAAACGCAAAAACCTGCAAGTGATGAAGAAGAAAAAAGAAAAAATATCATTCCCCTTGTTAAAAAAATGGATTCCATTGTTTTTACTGTCCCATTGCGGCAAGGCAAAACACGCTCTATCAGCGAAGATGAGTTAGTTGACTGGCAAAAAAACTATCCTGCTATTGACGTACGTCAAGAAATTCGGCAACTCATTGCGTGGAATCAAGCCAACCCTGATCGACAAAAAACTCAACGTGGAATTAACCGCCATATCCAGGGCTGGTTAGCCCATACGCAGCAAAATAAACCGCCAAGTACTCGCGATAGCTTTTCCTCGTCACTCAGCACCTGGGATCACAACATGGCCGTGATGCAAGCCGTTTTGGAGGAAGATGATGAAATCGAATGAAAAACAAGCCTTTATGGCTAGTCTGACGGTGATCGCAGAAACCGTTAACAAAAAAATATCGCCGGCATTGATGAAAACGTATTGGGCTTGTTTAAAGGATTATAAGTTTTCTGCCGTACAACATGCACTCAGTGAATTATTAAAAAATCCTAATGCCAAAAAACATCCTTATTTTCCTGTACCAACCGATGTGATTACGATTATTCAAGGCAGTGTCGATGAAAAAAGCTTAATCGCTTGGACAGAAGTGAAAAAAGCAATACGTGAAATTGGTCAGTATGACAGCGTTATTTTTTCTGATGAATTAATTCATGCGGTGATTCGTGATATGGGTGGCTGGATTCATTTATGCCAGTGCTCTGAAAAAGAACTGACTTTTGCACAACGTGATTTTGAGCGTCGCTATCAAATGTATTGCCGAAAACGACCCAGAGGAGTTTTGCCTCATCAATTAACGGGCCGTATAGCACATGAAAATAGGGTTAACGGGCATGAGCGCTATATCCCAAAGGCCATTATTTTTTCAGATAACACCAGAGATGTACAAAAATTTAAATGACTTATTTTTTTTAGGTGGGAGGTTTTATCCATGTTAAGCATAAAAAAATATTTTATAAAACGACGAGAACGGCGTGAAAGACGTGCTACTTTCCGATTAAAAAGAAAAACACAAAAGAAAATAGATGCCATCAAAGCCAAGTTACGTCAAGAAAAAAATAGAGAACTCAAGAAATGGTTAACAGCTAATCAATCGATTGAATAATGAGGATGAACCATGCAATGCCCTGCGTGCCACGAAACGAAAAGTGAGAACAAAGCAAAATTACAAGTTTATGATTCACGTCTGATCCAAGGAGGACACGTCATAAAAAGGCGACGTTTATGTCCCTCGTGTAAACTGTTTTTTACCACCTTAGAAATCACGATCTATCGGGGGCGAGGAACGAACGAAAAAAGACGCTTAGTAGGATTAGTCGTTGATTACTTTTCTGAAATAACCGAATTATCTTATTTTAAGCAAGTTTTTACTAAATAGCCCCCTTTTTATGTTCGACAAACTTGAGGATAATGGTTTAAGGAGTGCTAACCATGGAATATTGTCAAACGTGTCGTGGAAAAAAAGAAGTCATGGGTTTAGGACTCATCACGCAAACTTGTTCCACTTGTTTAGGCTCAGGATTAAAGAAGGCATCTGAAATCTGCCTTAACGTAGAACCTAAAAAACGTCGTAAGAAGACGGAAAAAACGTACTTAGCAAACTCTTTAAATGAGCATAACAGCGAAAGGATTGACAAAGAAAGCAACCCAATTTTGCCAGGCTTTAGCGATAGCGCCGCATAATCCAACAGAAGCCGCTATCAAAGCCGGTTATGCGCCCCAGCTTGCTAATGCCATAGCGAGTAAATTAATGCGTAGACCAGAAATACAAGCTTTCGTTAAAACGTTACCAACGGCACAAAAGAAGCAAACCACAGAAAATTATGATTGGAAATTAGAAAAGCTTAAACAGATTGTCGCGTCTTTTATACCGACTGAAAACACAAATTTAGAAGCCAAAGAGGTAACGGTAGCTATCCAAGCGATTAGTGAGATGAATAAAATGCAGGGACACTATGCGGCTGAAAAGCATGTCACTATGAACGTTAACGTAGATAGTGATATCGAAAAACTGGAAACCTTAATAAAAAAATACCGTAAGGATTACTGAGATGGATCTGCCTTCTACCGATCAAATGAAAGCCGAATATTGGGGTTCGTTATTATTGTTTACCCAAGTTTTTTATAAATTGAGAACGGGCCACGAATTTAAGATACCGGAACCGATCGGCCGTGAGCCGCATGTAATTACCTTATGTCGCGCCTTAACCGAAGTGTTTGAAGGTAAAACGCATAAACTGATTATTAATATTCCGCCTCGTTACGGAAAAAGTGAACTTGTCATTCATTTTATCGCCTGGGCTTTATCACGTTACGCGGATTCACAGTTTTTATATATTTCCTATGCACACATGCTGGCGAAAAAGCAAACACAAACCATTCGTCAGATCGTGAGTTTGTCAGCGTATAAAAAGCTGTTTGGTGTTAAGCTTTCCGATAGCTCGAGCGCCAAAGATAATTTTGAAACATTAGGCGGCGGTTGTGTTTATGCCGCAGGTAGTGGCGGTGCAATTACCGGACGTGGTGCAGGATTACAGAACGTCGATCGCTTTTCAGGTGCTGTCATTATCGATGATATTCATAAGCCGGATGATGTCAGCAGTGATGTGATGCGTGAAGGCGTTGTTGAGTGGTATTACAATACGCTACAAAGCCGTGTTAACGCGCCTAATACACCCATTATTTTTATTGGCCAACGTGTACATGAAGAAGATTTAGTTGCTACTTTATTGGAAACGGGCGACTGGAAAGCCATTGTATTACCTGCTTTAGATGAAGCCAGTAATGCCCTTAATCCAAGTTTACATGATGAAAAAACCTTATTGAAATTAAAAAAAGAAAGTCCCTACGTCTTTGCTGCTCAATATCAACAAAATCCACAACCGGCCGGTGGTGGCATCTTCAAGCCGGAATGGTTTTATTTGCTGGATGAAGAACCTGAATTTTTAACTACTTTTATTACTGTCGATACAGCCGAAACAGATAAAACCTATAACGATGCCACAGTTTTTAGTTTTTGGGGCCTCTACAAAATACGAGATCAAGGTATTGAAACCGAGCAGCTTGCTTTACATTGGATTAATTGTCTTGAGTTACATATTGAACCCAAAGATTTAGAAGCCGAATTACGTCAATTTTATACAGAAGCGAGTCGCCATAAAATAAAACCTACACTAATTGCGATTGAAAAAAAATCAACGGGCGTCATGTTACTTTCTTTATTGAAAAACTGGCGCGGCATTGAAATCCGACAGATTGAACGAACTTCTCAATCGGGCAGTAAGATTACCCGTTTCTTAGAGATACAACCGATTATTGCTAGACAACACGTTTCTTTGTCACGTTATGCTAAACATAAAGCCTTATGTTTAGATCACTGCAAAAAAATCACGGCCAACAATACCCACCGTTACGACGACATTGCCGATACCCTTTACGATGCGGTTAAAATTGGGTTAATTGATCAATCGGTATTGGTAAATCGTCGACAACAGGATAAAACGAATCACGTCATTAATGAATTAGCGCAACATTTTCAGTACCTTAAACAATTACGGGAAGAACGGTTATGCTCCTAGCGCAAGTTCACAAAGATAAATTAGAACCTATTAAAGCTAACATAGAAAAAAGTTATACTTTTTTTGAAGCTAATATCAAACGTTATCATTTTTTCCGTAAATTTGTTTTTGAAACCTCTCTTTCTAAAAAAGATAAGAAAGAACTGAAAGAAACCGGAAAACCTGTTATCGAATTTAATAGCTCAGAAGCGTATATTTCCCGTTTACGTGGTGAATTTTCTAAACAAGAACCTTCGATTGCCATACGCTTATTGGATTACAGTCAATTAAGCTCTGAGTTACCGTCTTTGTTAGAAAATCATTTAAGAGCCATTTTTTGTGAATCGAATCACAATGGCTGTGAATATGAGGTTTATACGGATATTCTGACTGGCGGTTTTAGTGCAATGCGTGTTTGGACTGATTATTTACATGAAAAAAGCTTTGATCAGATCATTAAGATGGGCCGTGTTTATGATCCGTCTTTGGTGGGTTTTGATCCACTAGCGGTTTTACCGCATAAAGCCGATGGGCAATATTGTTTTGAACTGCTGCCTAAAACTAAAAAAGAATTTCAAGCCGATTATCCGAACATTGACCTTTCTAAACTAAAATTTTACAGAGAAATAAAAGGATTTAGCTGGTCTTATCAGGGTAGTCAGGAAGACATCTTATTGCTCTGCGATTATTATGAAAAAAAACGTAAACCAAAAAAGTTAGTTCAATTAAGTAGTGGCGAAACACTTTTGTATGAGAATTATAAAAAACTAGAAATACATTGGCAGGAAGCCGGTTATTTAGCACAGTTTCCGAGTATTGTTGAAGAAAGACAAACCTTTATCGAAAGCATAGACCGTTATCAATTGATAGGGTCACAAATTATAAATTATGAAGAAACTGATTATAGATATTTGCCCTTAGTCTATGTCGATGGAAATTCTTCGCATTTGCGGGACAGTATTAATGGGGAGATGAAGCAATTAACGCGCCCTTATCTCTATCATGCGCTAGGCAATCAGAAATTAAAAAACTTTGCTGGCCAGTGTCTGGCTAACGAATTAACGACGATGACAGCGCAAAAATGGATTATTGCTGCTGAAGCGATTCCTGAAAAAAATCTGGATGATTATAAAAAATCACAAATACCCAGCATTGCTGTTTATAAAGGATTTACAGAAATAAATGGCTCGTTTGCGCCTTTGCCTCCTCCTCAAGCGGTGCAACGTACCAGTGCACCTCCTGAAATTATGCAGACCTTTGTCGGCGCTGACAGTACCATGCAATCTATTTTGGGTGCTTATGACGCTTCATTAGGCATTAATAATAATCAACTCAGCGGAAAAGCCATTGTCGAAGGCGCGACACAATCTAATGCAGCCGCCATGCCCTATGTGGTTCGTTTTCTACAATCCTTAAACCAAGTTGCACAAATCATTATTGATTTAATTCCAAAGTATTATGTCACGCCCAGGACATTGCCTATTACCTTACCGGATGGAAAACGTAGTTATGCATTGATCAATCAACAAGGTGGTATTGATGTTAAATATAGTAGCGAGCAATTAGAAGTTTGTGTTACTGCCGGAGTTAATTTCTCTATTCAGAAATCACAGGCCTTACAGCAGATCATCGGCATTATGCAAGCTTCGCCTTTATTTGCTGAGTTTATCAATACTGAAGGCTTACCCATTCTGTTAGATAATCTCGAAATACGTGGTATTGATCAGCTTAAAGCGCAAGCGGAAAATTTCATGCAGCAGATGAAAGCAAAACAAGCGCAGCAACAGCAGTTACAACAGCAACAAATGAATCAAGCCAATCCATTACAAGAAAAGCTGAACCTTGAAAAAGCTAAATTAGCCGCTCAAATCCAGCAGAACCAAGTCGCTAATGCACATAAATCGATTGAGTTGGGTTTAGATAAGGAAAACATTGATACGGAGCGTATGAAGTTGATGGCTGATTTACACACCTCGCATAATGAAAATCTAGTACAACTTGAAAAGGCAGATACGGAACGATTATCGAAAGCGGTTGACCTGGCTTTAAAGCAACCTAAGTCCTGAAAAAACGTTTTAATTTTATTAAAAGGAAAACAACGATGTTAATTAGTAAACTTACTGAAATAAACAAAAAATTTGAAAAGCGAAAGAAAAACTATCCACCCGATAGCTTTTACCAAATGATTTGTGTGCTAGCAAAAGATTTTGAACTACGCGCCATAGCGGCTTGTCTCTATGATGACAGCCCTCAGCGAGAGTTTATGTTGATTAGTGAAACAACGGAAGAATTATTTTCTCTCTATGGATTTGAAAAAGATAATTATTCACAAGAGGAAATGATAGAAAAGCTACAGAGTATTATTCACAGCGCTTATTCTTCGCTTTTAGCCCAAGCTTTAGAACGAAGCCAGAATAAAATTACTGTGACAACTACGAAATAACTCGACTCATTTTTTATATTTTAAGGGCGGAATTTTTTTTAAAAGAAATTATACTTCCATATTCATGGAGAAGTTCTGCTTTAGTTAGCAATTTTATTGTAAAGGCCCAAGAAAAATATTTTAATATGAAGATAGCTATGTTTATTAAGGAAAATAATGTTGGAATATTTAATGTCAGCCATGCCTGCTCTAGCTATATTAGCCTATATGATTGTACAACCATTCGCATCGTGGGTTAATTATAAGCTCAACAAGTGTAAGTCTAAAGAAGAAAAAAGAGAACAAAACATTCAAGAAGCGGCTTTATTAACTGCGAAACTTAGGAAGTGGCCAAATAAACTATTATATCAAATGACCTATACATTTTCGTTTAAGCTATTTAACATAGATATAGCAAAGCTGCCCAAATACAATGAAACTTTGCCTGACCCTGAAGTCATAACTAGATTAAGTTATCTTTTAATTAAATTGAATGTAAAACCAGAAATTATTTCTCTATTAGATAATATCGAGAAAAATTTCAATTTATTTAGCGGAGTTTTTAATTTCTCCGTATTAGAGCCTATATTAAACAACCGAACTTTTAATATAAGCCCAAATATAAAAGAATGCATAGAATTAATAAAAAATAGTAAAATATATAATGATGTCAGTATTAAAGAATGTATTGAAAAAATAGGTGACGATGACTCTTTAAAAGCAGGCACACTGCTTTATATAGGATTTCATGAATATATAGAAACTATCATTATGCGTATTAGTAAATTTATTAACTCCTTAGCAACGGAAGGTTCATCTACAAAAAAATAAAGTAATCTATTCCTCTGAGAAAGCACAGAATCAGTTTGGTGAGATAGATGTTCTACTTGTATGAGTGCTTTGTATGAACATCACTGCCCGAACAGGACGGTTGATTTGCAGCCTTGGTATCTCTCCAAAAGAGAGAATCACTACGCTGAGCAGCTCCTCCTCGGATTGTGTCAGAAGAGTATATCCATGGTTTTTGTCTACTTCCGCTATAAATGCCAGCACGTGTTTGTTCGTCTGTTTTATATTTTATAGTGACGCGAGGTGGTTTTATTCCTGAAGTTTCAAGGTAATTGAGCACATGAATGACATCACTTTTATCGGTATAATCTTTCGTATAAACCATAATAGCGTATGAAGATTTTTCAGAATTGGTAGTAGATACCTTTGAAGACCAGAGATCACCATTTGCTACTGCCGCTTTAATCTTATCCCAAATTACATTAACACTATTCTGCGATAAAAATAACATCCATTTACCCACTTTTTTTGGGTTTACACATTCATCCGTATATTTGTTATTTCTTGCATAAAGCCACGACGTATCACTTTGGCTAACCTCAGTAGGATGTAAGTTACAATCCTTTACTAATTCCATTTTATGAATATCAAACTTATAAGTATACATGACGAAACTCCTTATTTTTTTATTATCCTGCTATTAAAAGAAGTAAATTCAATTAAAATTCACTATTCGTTGAGTAAATTATTTTAGCATAATTCTTGTTTTTACTACCAGTAGTATTGGAGATTTTCGAATTGCATAAGATAATAAGCGTATGAATTCACTGAACTCATCGAGACTCTGGCGATAATAGAGGTTTTTTACGGAGCTATCCGGTCTAAATAGTCGGGACTTAGACGTTAACTAAGGTTTTACCGTGACGGGGCAATAGTCGAAGGAAACACATGGAACAAAACGAAGGACAAATGACGGAACCAGTTTCGGAATCTAATACACAGAATTTAACTGAACACCCTGCTGCGCCTGAAAAACAAGTACCACAATCGGTGGTTAATCGTGTCGTCGCTGAAGTGAAACACAGTGCTTATGAGCAAGGAAGAAAGTCGGTATTACCGACTACTTCTCATGTAACTACGCCAACCAGTGGCGTAGAAAGCTCTTCTTCTACTTCTTCTGCCTTCACAGAAGATCAAATTAAAAAGCTTGTTACTGAAGGTATTAACCAACAAAACAAAGTACTGCAAGACCTACAAATGCAACAAGCGGCACAGGAATTTTTAGTTAAATTAAAGCCGGGTGAAACCAAGTATTCGGACTTTAATCAAGCGATTAATAGTGTAAATTGGAACTCCATTCCGCATGTATTAGATTTAGCGAATCAAACGGATAACACTGACGATATTGTTTATGAATTGGCTAAAAATCCGCAGAAAGCGATTAAGTTGTGGCAACTTTCACAAGTGAACCCGCAAGCGGCGTTAGCAGAAACTAAAAAATTAGCCGAATCCATTAAGCAAAATCAACGTCAGCCGGCTTCAACTCGTCCTCCTTTAACTCCATTAACGCCTTCTGTAACCAGTATGGCTGGTGGATCTCCCTCTCTACGTGATAAAAAAGAAAATCCAAATTTTATTTATTAGATAGTATTTTTTTAACGTTGATAGGCTAACCACTGGTTTTTATTACACATTAAAACCAGGTAAATTCTCTATGAGTATCAATGTATTAGAAAGTGTAGCGACACTGCAAGAAGATGCGTTAGCTCTTTTTCAAAATAGAAATTGTTTTGTGCAAACGGCCAATACTAAATTTGTCGATTTTGAAAAAACCATCGGTAATTTAGGCAAAGAAATTAATCTTGAATTACCGTTTCGTTTCATTACTACACCTTCGCTAGTCTCAGAAATACAACCGCTAAAGCAACGCTATGCCAAGTTAATTGCGGATAAAGATGGAACCGTTGACTATGCGATGAGTGCTGAAGAGATGATTTATCATTTTGACAGAAACCGTGAACGCATTGGTAAGTCGGCTATTGCTGAATTATCCGCCTATGTCGAGAAAGATGTTGCGTCACGTATTCTCGATTTTACCTATCGTTTCTATGGTGATGGCAAAACGACGTTTAGTGGACTCGAAGATTTAGAAAAAATGCTGATTTTCTATCGCGAAGTGGGTAGTCCGTCACCGTCACTGAATTGCTATGCCAGTGATATGCATTTATTAAAAGCACGCAGTAATATGATGAATCAGTTTGCACCGATTCGTAATGATAAATTAGCCCGCCGCTATGAAATTGGTGAATATAACTACACGAAATTTTATCGTAGTAATATGTTGCCTATTCATGAAGCCGGTAGCGTAGGCCAAAAAGGAACGGTGCTTACCGTGGAAGGAACTAACGATGCCAGTGGTAAAGCCATCACCCAGTTACAGCTTTCCGGTGAAATAGAAGCCGATAGCCTCGCGTTTAAAAAAAATGATTTGATTCAATTTCAAGATAATATTCCTAGCGTCGCTAATGTAAGGTTCTTAACTAATGTAGGTCATGCGCCTTCTAATTGTCCGGTGCAGTGCCGTGTAATAAGTGATACTAAAGCTTCAAAAGAAGGTTCTATTACCATTAATATTGATCCTATCTTATGTGCCGATAATACGGATTCTAATTGGAATATTACGAGCAATATCGTCAAAGGTATGAAAATACAAACCGCACCCAGTCATCGAGCTGGCTTATTAATTGGCGGCGATGCCTTTTATATTGCTATGCCTAAATTACCTGCCGAAAGCCCTAATGATTCCGTGAGTAAATATGATCCCGATACAGGCGTCTCGATAAGAGTCACCTATGGAACCACAGCCGGCTCGAATGTCTTTGGTTTTCATTATGGTGCGCTTTGGGGTACGTTAATGGTGCCTGACTATTCCATGCGTATTTTATTTCCGGTTATTTAACAAAAGGAAATAGCATGGCTTATACCGTCACGGAATTAATTACGAAAGCCTGGAATTTATCAGGTATTGTCGCGGCGCAAGCAGAAACGATGAGCGGCGATCAACTCACAGAAGGCTTAGATCATCTCAATGATTTTTTAGCATTACAAAGTGCAGAATCTCGAATGATTCCTTATACGCATGTTCACTCATTCGAGTGTAACGCGAATTTGGATGAAGTTCTGATTGATCATTTGCTTTCTATTGACGTCTTAACGATGAAAGACAACGGTGGTTATTCGCTAAAAGCGCTAGGAAGACAAGCATTTTTCATACGAAACAGTGATAATTCGTCTCCGTCTCAACCGCGTTTCTACCATATTGAAGCAATGAGAGGTGGTAGTTTATTATTTTTAACGCCTATACCGGACAAAGCCTATCAATTTAGATTGGTCGGAAAATTTGGCTTAACCGAAGTCAATTACAACGATGATTTATCCTTAGTCTATGATAGACAATACCTTTTATATTTATGCTATGGATTGGCAGACTATCTCTGTGATCTGTATAACCATCCTTTTTCTGCGAAAACAAAACTAAGTCGTTTGGAATTTGCGCTACGCGATTATTCTCCACTGGATTTGAGTATTGAAAAAGTTTCCTACCTTGATACGGAGATTCCCTGATGGCAGAACTTCCGGTTACGATTGTTGGTGGCAATGGTTTTGGTCGATATCCACTTATTTCACGTGAAGAAACCTTTAACCTAATTGTTAGTGATGGTTTTTTAGTTCCTTTCGCTGGCTATAAAAAAATATTAACTATTGCTGAAAAAGGTCAAGGACGTGGTCTATTTAATAGTGTGCGTTTTGGCAATTTAGTAACAGTCATTGATAATGGTGTTTACATCATCGGTGCTACTTTACATGCTCAACGTATTGGTAGTTTAGAAACCTTTGAAGGCGATGTACAGATTGCTGAAAATGAAAAAGAAGAAATAGCCATTTGTGATCATAAAGATATTTTTATCTTCAATTACCGTGAATCAACATTTAAAAAATCTGAATTGGATTTTGTTCCTGGTTATGTTAGCTATCACAATGGTCGTTTTCTTTCCTGCGATAGCGAACGAGCGGAATGGCGTTTGTGTGATGAAGAAAATAGTCACCGTTGGCCGGCAGATGCGTCACATGTCGGTGAATTTCAAACCAAAGCCGATAATCCTTTAGCCGTTATTCCATTACCTGGACGCGGTAGTACTATCTTTGTTATGGGCTCAATTGTCAGTGAATGTTGGTCGGACATTGGCTTAAACTTATTCCCTTATCAGCGGGCGTCAAGCTTTAACATCGATTACGGTTGCTTAAATCCGGCGACCCTTGCTAGTAGCGACCAATTCATCGTTTGGCTTGCATCAAATGAAAAGTCCGGTCCGGTAATCATGTTGAGCGACGGTGGTTCAACAAAACAAATTTCCACGGAAGGTATTAATTTCAAATTATCACAGTTAAAAAATCCCCGTAATGCTTATGGTTTTTTATTCAAACAGGATGGTCATTTATTGTATGTGATCACCTTTCCCGAAGATCAGGTGACTTACGCTTATGATTTTACTACGCAGTTATTTTTTACATTGACTGACGCACAAATGAAAGCACATATCGCAAAACGTGCGGTGTTTTATAACAACAGCTATTATTTTATAAGTTTTATTGACGGCCATATTTATGAATTAAATTCCCGTTATACTGATGATAATAATCATGAAATACCGCGAATTAGAGTCACCCCATCCATTCGTTCTGCCAACAGTGAATTCTTTATTGCCAAAAAATTAACAATTCCTATCGAACAAGGTAATAGTCAATCTCTGCAACGCATTGATCTATCGATTTCTAAAGACGGCGGTGAGTCGTTTAGTTCAAATATCTCTAAAACCTTAAACCCTACCGCGCATCGACAAAACCGTTTGATCTGGTGGCAATTAGGACGCGCCAATAACTTAACGTTACAACTGCGTTTTTGGAGCTTGGATCGTTTTGTAGTGGGTAACGGATTATTAGGGATAGCCGCATGAACATACCCATTTTACCGCATGAAAAACCCATTGATGATAATGGACAATGGACAGCGAGTTGGCTTTTGTGGTTTCAACAACTAACTCGGTTATTACAAACACATTTATCCGATCAAGGATTTCAGCTCCCTTTAAAACCAACAGAAATTATTACGCACTTGAGTAAGGAAAGTAATGCGGGAACGCTCATTTATGATAGTAGCACGCAGCAATTTAAGGGTAACGTCAAGGGTACATTTAAAGTATTTACTATGGGTTAAACATTATGAGTTTTTTTGGTGACGTAGGTGATTTCTTCGGTGGCGGTGGTTTAGTAGGTAAACTATTTGGCGGAAATAATGCAGGGGACGCCGCTAATCAATATTACAGCCAAATACCGGATATTTTAAAACAATATTTAGGCCCTTACGCCGATAGAGGCAATGCCATCTATCCGCAGTTGCAAGGTCACTATGATCAACTACTCAATGATCCGGGTGCATTACTTAATAAATTGGGTCAAGGTTATCAGCAGTCGCCGGGTTATCAATTTCAATTAAACCAATCCTTAAATGCGGGCAATCGTGCGTCTGCGGCAAAAGGGATGTTAGGTAGTCCCATGCAGCAACAGCAAGCACAACAAACAGCCGGACAATTAGCCAATCAAGATTTTAATCAATATTTAAGCGGTGCTTTAGGTTTATATGGTAAAGGTTTGTCGGGAGAGCAAGGTATCTATAACACCGGCGCAGGAATGTCCGGTAATTTAGGTGAAAACCTAGCCAACGCATTAATGTCGCAAGGAAATTTAGCGTATTCAAACACAACAAATCAAAATCAAATGAATCAACAATTACTGGGAATGTTGTTAGGTTTTGCCGGTGGTTTTTTATAGGAATATTTTATGCCAATTCCTGTCCAACAATTTCCGATTTTGTCACCACAGCAAGCCAATCCGTTAGGGATAGGGTTAACCACAGGTCAAAATCTCTATCAACAAGGAATTAATAACCGTAGTTTAGCGCAAGCCAACCAACAAGCTTTGCAAGGACAAGCGTTAGCCAATGCTTTAGCACAACTAAAATTAAATTTAGCCCCACAAACGCTAGAAGCCGACTTGGCCTATAAACAAGCGCAAGTACCTTACCTGCAAGCCAATACCCAGAAACTGAATCAAGAAACACAACTTGCACCGTTAGCATCGCTGATTAAAGTTCAACAAACCAATCAATCGGGATCGCGTTTTGGAGGTGCTTACCAACTCGCAAAAGCTTTATCCGAATTATCACCGCCGGTACGAACCGCCTGGATAGCGGAGCATCAGGACGCTTATAATCAAATGTTGTCCAATCTAGGTAACAAAGACAATCCAACGCTATTAACACCGAATGTTGTTAAACAATTTTTACCTGTGATTAACGGTAACATGGATAATCTTTCCTTATCTCATCCATCAATATCACCCAGGAGTTTTCAAGCACCGACCGATACATTAAACGAACAGTTAAAACGATTAGGCCAACTGCAAGCCAACCAATACTTAACAACTACCGCTACAAGACGACAAGCCGAAGGTGGACAACAGCTGGCAATGATGATCAATGATCCACAATTTAATGAGATCGTTAACAGCGCCTCTATTTATGCAGGTGCAGCCGGAAAAGGCAAAGCCTTTTTAGCGCAGTTATCACAATCTAACCCTAAAGCTTATGAAGATTATCGTGCACTAAAACAAATTTATATGCCATTAGTTGAAAGTGCCATTAAACGACTGGATCAATTAGGCGCATCCAATAGTCAACGCGAAATGCTCAAAAATATGTTTGATAAAACAGCGGATGAATGGTCGGCTAATCCTTCTCAATTCATTTTGCAATTTCATAATCTCACCCATGCGATTAATTTGGTTGAGAAGTCGGTTAATGCGTCAGCTACCCCAGCTTATAACGTTTCAAGAAAACTGAATAATACCGTAACAAGAAATGGCATAACGTATGAAAAAAGAGCGGATGGAACTTGGTACCCACTATGACAGAACCTGTTACTGATCCCAGCCTAATCAAAGAACTAAATAATTTATTAGCCGAAAAAAATACTACAGCTGTAGCGGCGACTACAAATCTTCCTCAAGCCAGTCAAACGCCTGAAAAAAATACGATGACAAACAATCCGCTATTTCATTTTCTGACGGGCGCCGGTGGTGCGATTCAAGATAGTTTAGCCGCTTTACCGTATAGTCCCATTCCCAAAGCGCCTCCGTCTCAAGGTATTGCCGGAGGCATCGGTAATGTTGCAGGCAATATTGCCAGTTTTTTAGGGGGTGGTGAATTATTAGAGAGTGCACGTGCACTCAGTGAAGGTTTGCCTCTAATCGGTCATTTAGCTAAATCATTAGGCGGTGAAGGACTGGCGGGGATAGCCAGAAGAATTACCGGCTCATCCGTTGGCGGTGCCTTAGAAAATCCAGATGATAGAACACGTGGCGCAGTAAAAGGCGCTTTACTCGGTAGTGTTGCAGAAAGCATTCCCGCATTAGGAACACAACTTTTAAAAGTGCCTGAAAAAATAAATCCTAGACAGTACACCGCAGATTTAGCCGATACGATTCGTAGTGCCTATAACCAAACTAAGGAACAATCGGAAGCTAATTATAATGCGGTAATGAACAAAGTAGGCACTTATCCGGTTGATCATCCTAATTTACTTTACCCTGAATTAAACAAAAAATTTATGCGGGCTTATGGCGCAGGCGAAAACTTATTACATGAAGATTACATAACAAAACCGACAGTAGAAAAAGCCCATTTTTTACAAAGTCAGATCGGCCATAAGATTAGAAAACTACAAGCCAATCCCGATAAAGACCCTGCCACGATCAATGCCATTGATGATCTTAATACAGTACGTCGTTCGCTCCTTTCTGATTTAAGTTCTGCTTTAAACCGCGTTGATCCAAGCGCTGCTAAAGAATATTACACGGCCGGTGAATTTCATCGCAAAAATCTCGTTCCTTTTGAGCAAAACAAAATAGTTAGAGATATCAGCGAGGGCGATACTAAAGACATTCAACCCCGTACGCTCCTCAAAGCATTAACCAAATTAACTCAATCCGAAAAGAAAGGCGTTCCAAATGAGCATTTTCTAAATACTGCACAAACTGATCTCAAAAAACGTATCAATCAAGGAAAATTGTTAAAGGATATTGTAACCGGAGGCACGGGCGCAGCTATCGGCATGACGATTCACCCTGGACTATGGCCGGCTGCTTTAGGCTTAGCCGGTGGTGGATTTTTTGGTCATTATGGCTTGCCGCGATTATTACGTATCGCTGAAAATCCTGAGGCTAAATTGGGTCGATTGAATCAACCTTATCGCTTGTTAGCAAACAGTTTGATGGCAAATTTACTGCCTACATCTCAGGAAAATATCACATGAGTTTAGACCCGCGTTATGTCACGACACCGGCCTTAGAACAATTTTATATCGATAAAAGTACGGGTTTCCCTTTAGCGAATGGTAAGATTACGTTTTATAAAGATAACGAACGATCGTTATTAAAATCGATTTATACCTTAAGCGGCGCACCACCCAACTATAGTTATGTAGCATTGCCTAATCCATTAACCTTAAGCAGTGTTGGAACGATACAAGATAATAACGGAAATAACGTACTGCCGTTTTATTTTCCTTATGACGAACAAGGTAATTTAGAACTGTATTACGTCACCGTTTACAGTTGTAATGGTATTTTGCAATTTACCCGCGAAGGTTGGCCCAATCTGGCTTTAGAGAATAACCAAGACAAAGATAATAGCTTTAACTTGATTCCAAATGGACAATTTTTAATTCACAACAACATTCCACCACAAGAAAACAAAGTAGCCGGAGAAATTACACAAGCGGTAACCACTTTAGCACCTGGCGCATGGACATTTAATCGTCCTGATCAATCGACTGCTAAAGATTTAGTGTTTTTTGAACGCTTTGGATCCAGTGTGAGCAATCCTACCGGTTATCCACGCTATGCCATACGCATCGAGAATCAATTGCCTAGCCCAGGTGATTTAGTCAAAGATTTACGCATCAGCTTTCGTAATGTGAATCGCTTTGCATCTAAAGATCAGTACTATACTTTCGCCTTTGCCGCACAAACTAATACTGGCAATGCACTTAATGTCACTGCGTTGGTTATCAAAAATTTTGGACAAGGCGGTACCCCTGTTGAAGAAAAGATTATTAATACCATAACCTTAACTTCGACTTATACTTTGAGCAATATTCCTTTTATCTTTGGTGAAAACGCTAATAAAACCTTAGGATTAAACGATGATGATACGGTAGCGATTGCCCTGCGATTTCCGACTAACAGTGTATTTGATGTATCTTTAACAGATTTCATACTAAAAGAAGGCAATACGCAGATTGAAACTTATCCGCAAATTACTGATTCAAAAGTTATTAGTCAAAGCTTAGCGGGTAGCTTACCGGTTCCGAACCCTGATGGCTCAGATATCTATTTACCCATTATTGCGAGCAAGACAGGTCTTATGTTTTATGATGGCGATATTGGTAAGATATTTTCTACACTTTATTCTAAACCACGTTTAGGCGAGCTCCTCTGTGACGGTTCACGTTATCCACGTTCCGGGTTTTCACCAGACAGCATACCTTATGCGCGCATTGCCAAAGTACTGTGGGATGAAGATTTAGGTTATTATTGTTCAGGGAATGGCACCACGTTCGTAACAGCTAATTTAGATGCGAAAAATAGGATCATTCTAACCACTAATCAGCCCAATTCCGCTAATGAAGCTTCGAAAGGAACATCAGGATTTAGTATAGATAACGTATTTCTTGGTAATAATCATGGCTTAACTGCCTTTTTAGATGAAAATGAACTAGGGCAACCGATTCGTGTTACCTGTCAATCAATGAGCATTGGTAGTGATACGCCACCCAAAGCAGAAACCAGCGGTTTCACTATAACCGATCTACGGAATGCAGACGCGACTAAACAAGTTTTTCAGATCGATTGTATCGAAGCTAAAGATCTAGCGGGTAAGTATTTTAGTTATTCTAAAACGAGTGATTATTACGTTTGGTTTACTGTTGATGGTAAAGGCGATGATCCTAAACCTAAGAAAAAGTCGATGGGATTTAAGCTACCTTTAATAGGAACACAAACCGCCGAAGAGGTCGCTTTGTATTTAGCCGAGTTTCTCAATGGCCACCAATTAACTACGATTGAATTTCTACCTGCTAAACAAATAAAACCGGGCAGCTATTGGACTTTTTACACCAGCACACCCGAAACCTTTCACGTGATGGTTGGTAAGGCAGCCTTTGAACCACTCCTTGACGGAACTATCATTCATGTGGATTGGGTTGAAAGTGATACGGCAGAGCAAGTGGCTCAAAAAACCAAAATAGCCATTAATCAATTTTACTTTGCTGCACCTGATTTACGTGGTGCATTTATACGCGGATGGGACGAAGCGATGCAAATAGATCTTGGCTATCGTTACTTTCCCTACGGACAAGGCTTGATAAGAAATCATCTCGGGTCGTTTCAGTTAGATGAGATTTATGCGCATAATCATCCTCCTTTTTTTGGTGGTCAGTATGTATTTGCTTATACTTCTCCGAGTGGTAATGCTTATTCAGGAGGTGATAATACCGTTAACTTTTCACTTAATACCGGCGATCGAGGGGGAGAAGAATCTCGTCCTATCAACTTTGCTGTTAATTTTGTTATTAAAATCTAGGAATTTTTTATGCCGCTTATCAGAGGAAAGAAGGCTAAAACCAAAAAAGGCTTTTCAGAAAATATCAGACGTGAAATTAAAGCCGGTAAAAGCCAAAAGCAAGCCGTGGCTATTGCTTATGCCCAAATTAGAAAATCAAAAATAAGAAAAAAATAGTTAACCTCCTTTTATCTCTTCAATATTGATTGTTACTCCTGTGATGGCTTGATTGCCCGTATTTGTGAATAAAAAAATAACTTCATGTTCTTTGCCTAATTTCATCAAAAGGGGTAATGCTTTTTTAACACTACCTTCTATTTTTACGTTTGACTTAGTTTGAACATAAAAAATTTTTTCCATTAAAGACTGTTTGCCACGGGGAGTCATTAAGAACAGATGAAATGTTTTTTGGCCTGCGCTATTAGGATTAAACTGTATTTCCAGTTTTCTTTCCTCACGTTTCCCCAGTGGAGAAGCGTTCTCTAATTTAATCTCATCCAGAGAATCCGTTGAAAAAAGTAATTTTTGATAGATAGCTAACTTATTTATAATAGTAAAGAAGGCTGTATAACGTTCGCCTACATAATAACTATCCTCGTTAAACCCCGATTCTTCTATAAACTTAAAATAAGTGTTATTTATTATTATCTTTTGAGTAGATTCGTTTCCGTACACTTGTTAGTTCCATTGAAGAGTATTTTCCTTAATAAATAAAAGTAGCGTTTTCTTTATTAAGGAAAAGCATAAATAAATAAACTTAATTTAGCATTATGAATGCGTTAATACTGCCTTTAAAAGTAGGATAACTACAATTAGATTTTCACCAATACAAATTTTTCAATTTCCTGAATAATCTCCTTGGTTAACGGCTTAGTAAAAACCTGATCAATACCAGCTTCTCTACATTCTTTTCCTACGTCATCTACACTGTGACCTGTCAGGGCAAAAATAGGCAAGTGTGATTTATTATTTTCTTTTTCCCATTGGCGATACTGTCGAGTGGCTTCAGTTCCCCTCAGCTCAGGTAAACCAATATCCAGCAGTGCCCATGCAACGCTATTTTTTTGTAACGCTTCTAAGGCAGTTCTTCCATCCATCGTTGCAATAACCTTATAGCCCGCTTTCTTTAATAGATTTTTAAGCACACGTAGTACTATAGGATTGTCCTCTGCTATCAATACAGGGGCTGTTTTAGACTGAACTCCAGAAACAGGAGATAATAGAGGTTCGGTTTCATCTAAATTAGTATGAGCTATAGGAAACTTGAAATGTAACGTAAAGCAAGTTCCTTTTCCTTCTTCGCTAGATACTTTTATTTCACCGCCTAATAAGGCTAAAGTTTCCTTAACCAAATATAAACCCACACCATAACCGCTATATTTCGCTAAATAGGAAGGATGAGCGCGGTAAAAACGATCATAGATTTTATCAAGGTTCTCTTTAGCAATCCCTACACCGGTGTCAGATATTACTACCTCTACGCTAGCTTGAGTATTTTCTACACCTAATAGCTTAATGCTAAAGCTAATTTCTCCTTTTTGCGTAAATTTAACTGAATTAGATAAAATATTGAGTAAAATACGTTTCAGTTTAATACGATCACTGATAATAAGTGGTAAGTTTTGACCCAGTTCTAATTTAAATTTTAATCCCTTCGTACGTATAGAAGGTTCCATGAGCGCATAGAGTTCTCTGGCAAGTCCTGATAAATCTAAAGGTTCGGCTTGCACAGTGTCTGTCATATGTTCAGTGTCAATGAGCTCGATAACGGCATTAAGCAGTTCGAGTAACTGATTACCAGCACCATGAATCATTTGGCCATATTCTTTATATTCTTCCAGTGATCCCAAACCCATTTCTTGAAGCTGAGCTAGACCTATAATCCCGGCTAATGGCGTTCGGATATCATGCGCCATGTTTTGCAAAAACTCTTGTTTGGCAATATGCGCTTGCTTTTGTTTAGTAATATCAAGTGCCGTTCCAAGAATAGCTATTATTTCACCCTTAGTTGAAAATAATGGTTTTCGTTTAGTTATATAACAACGTCCCTTATAGGATTCTTCTCCTACTATTTCTCTACTCGATTTTAAAATAGTTTGACAGCATTCCCAACTATAATTATCCCAATAGCTAATATGTTTACCAATATACTCATCAAGGTTTTTTAATTGTAATGTATCTAAAATACGCTGATTACCCCAAAGAAGATAACCTTTTTTATCAACAACAAACACATTTCCAGGTAATAAATTGATTAAATCTTCTGTAACATTAAATTCTATCGAGTCTAACGAACGTAGCACATCATAAATACTTCTCATAAAGAAAATCGCTTATATTGATAAGCCTTTTCTAACTCGAGTAATTCTAAATCTTCGGGTAAACAATCGGAAGATACCTTAGAAAAAAAACTCGAAAAAGATAAGTTTCCAATACTTTTAGCGTGATCAATTAATGTATTATGAATAAGTGAAAGTGAAGCACATTTTTTCTCAAAGGAATAACGTAACCAAGGTAAATATTTATGCGTTGATTGAGATAATTTATTATAAGTATAATCAACCGCTTCATTTTTACGGCCTGGATATGTAATAAAATTAAATCCTAAATTAAGTAATGGCCCCCATATAGCAGATTCTTCAAGTAAATAATTTCTTGCCGCTTCAAAACAAGCTGTATAGTCGGGTGGATTTTTCCAATTTTTTCTTCGTTCAGAAAGTTTTTTAGCATATTCACTAGAAAGTCTATTTACTATCTCTTGAAAATCCGCCTCTTTTTTATAAAATTCTTCTACTTGCATTAAAGCTTCTTTGAAATCATCACGGCTCACTAATTTATCCCAATGCCATACTTCTATATTTATTTTCAAATCAAGATAAGATAAGAATTCATTATTTTGTATTAACCAATCAGTTCCTTTTTTGCAAGCAAGTTTTTTAACATCTAAATTAGCTAGCTTTGGATTTAAGCCCACATAATGCTTTTGCAAACTATCAGTTAATACGACAGTAAGTTTTTTTACGCCGTACTTTTTATGAAGGATATTGACTCGGTTAACAAAGGCTTCAAATTTTTCTCCTCTTTGTGAGGGCTGATCCATGCTAATGACATTAACAATAGAAAAATCTCTTCTAGTAGGGTGTTGTTTAATGTATTTTTCTAAACCATTTATCTTTACATTTAATTTCATAGGTTTTATTATTTTTATAGAAAACGTACTAACATTAGCATAAAAATTAATCAATTCAAATACAGCCTAACTTGAAATTAAAAAGGCATCAAAGAGGAAGTCGTCTATTTCATTCATCATGGTTCGTATTTTTTTAATGGAATTTCAACTCTAAAAACAGAACCTTCATTCGCTGCACTTTGCACAGTAACCTTTCCTTGCAAATCTTTAACATAGTTTTTAACTAAATAGAGACCTTTTCCCACACCGGCATAGTCACTCT
>X84_Common_Chiffchaff__coassemble_11_pt1 | contig 48842 bp, 57 predicted proteins | sample X84_Common_Chiffchaff__metabat2_high_PE_001 | metagenome-assembled genome bin X84_Common_Chiffchaff | reverse complement strand
AGACTCAAAATAAAGGAAAATCTTAAACGATCTCTGAAGTTATGCAAGCGATCTAGTGTTTTTCCCAGTGTGATTAACCGCTTAAAAGGACTTTGCCTAAGTTCTTTTAAGCGGTTAATCACACTGGGAAAAACACGCTATCAATGGCGTGACGAAGTCGTACGCATGTGGCGATTTAGTAAAAGTAATGGAATAACTGAAGGGTTTCATCGTAAGATGAAATTGATTCAACGCAGAGCTTATGGCTTTCGTAACTTTGAAAATTACCGCTTAAGAGTTAAGGTTTTATGGGCTTAAGCTGCTCCCTTAAATGGGAAAGACCCAAAGACCCGTTATTTTTTGTAACTCATTGAAAAATTAGGTTTTATTGGTGGGCCGTGATGGAATCGAACCATCGACCAATTGGTTAAAAGCCAACTGCTCTACCGACTGAGCTAACGGCCCACAAATTCAACGGCAGATTGTAGTCAATTTGTCGGGGAATAGCAATCCTCTCTTTTTTCTTGATATCTATTTTTTAGTGAAACTTACTTGGTAAAATCCATAAGCTAGCGCTAATACGCTGAAAAAACCTAAACCTATTGCTAACACATCCCAGTTAGCTGGTATAATCGATAAAATAGCCGGATTACCCGTTACTGACATGGGAATAGCGACTAGCACATCCATCAAAGCAGCACCCGCTACCAATCCACAAGCAAGTAACACCGCATAGTGTTGACGTTGATTTATGGCTCGCTTTTCTTCTTCATTGGCTATTTTTAGCTGCCGTTGAAAATTTTGTTTAATGAAAAATGCAAATAAACTGCCTATAAATAAAGGGATAGAAGAACTCAAAGGTAAATAAATCCCCATCGCTACGCCTAATAATGAAAGTCTTCTGAAACCTAAAAGGTGAAACGTAATAAAAACTACCATGATTAAGGCACCGATACCCAGCATAGACCAGGGCAAATCATGATTAAATACACCTTGAGTTAAACCCGCCATCATTGCCGCCGGTGGTGCGGATAAGGTTTGAGTAGGATCCATGCCCGCATGCGGCAGAACCGTAGCTAAGCCATAGACATTAAATAAAAGCTCCATCACATAAGGGATTACAAAAGCCGCTACTATCACGCCCAATATAAGCATAACCTGTTGCTGCCAAGGCGTTGCACCAATAAGGTGACCCACTTTAAGGTCTTGGATATTATCATTGGCAATACAGGCAGCACCTGCAACTACAGCCCCAATAATAACAGTGATCGCGGCGGCGCTAAGTAGTTGCGTTGAAACAATGGGTTGTCCTTGAAAAAGAAGCCATGCGCGTAGAATAATCGCGATTAATAAAAGTCCTGCGATCACAATAGACGAACCGGGACTTGCGGTTACGCCGACTAACCCGGAAAAATAGCCACAAATTGCCGCGAAAATAAATCCTATCACGATGACATAAAGGATAGTGCTTAAAACAAAAAGAGGAGAATTACTAGAAATAAAAGTTTGCAGTGGAAACAAATAGTCAAATAAAAAATAAATACAAACAATAAGAGCGAGCAAACCAAAAAGTAAATAAATTGTTGGTATATCTCGTTCAGTAGCAGCTAATAGTGGTTTATTGGGTAGCGTTTTTAGTAACCCCTGAATTGATACACGCAAGCTTTGGTAAAAAGGCTTTAATAGATTAGTTAAAGTCCAAAGTCCTGCAATCAACATAGCGCCTAGACCCATATAATGAATATCTGTTCTATAGGCGACTAAACTTGTCTCTAAACTAAAGTGGCCTGCCACTGGGATAAGTATGCTTAAAAGTGGCAAACCAATCCCCCACGCCATAAATGCACCGAAAGCAAAGCTAATCCCTACATCGAATCCAATTAAGTAGCCAACACCAATTAATGCCGGTGAAAACCCAGCACCAAAACCAACAATTATTTTCGACTTTCCAAATACACTCCATTTCTCAACCATACTTGCAATGACTTTGAAGCCAGTTTGCCCTAATTCTAATAATCCTCCTAAACCAGCCCCTAAGAGCATTTCACGAATTTGAAAGGATTGTTTTTTAGATAACTGTAAAACTTCGGCAATTGCTTTCGCTTCGGGAAAATAAAGTTGTGGCGTTTTTATTAATACTTTACGTAAGGGAATAGAAAATAAAATACCCAATAACCCACCCAATAATGCAATTGCCGCATTTTCTAAATAGGGAAAATGCTTCCAATAGCCAATAATGACTAAAGCAGGGATAGTAAAAACGATCCCTCCTGCTACCGCTTCCCCCGCAGAAGCTGCTGTTTGAATTAAATTAGTTTCATAAATACTCGTATTTTTAAAAAAACGAAGAATTGCCATCGCTAATATGGCCGCAGGAATAGAGGCGGAGGGTAAAATTCCAATTTTTAATGCGAGATAGGTACTAGAAGCAGCTAATATAATTGCTAAAAAAACTGATAATACAATGACCCTTAACGAAATAATACCGGAATTGTTAGACATATTTTGCATAAATTTGCCATTTTTAAGAGGGTATTTTAAATACAGTCTTCATTTATATAAGCCCTTAATACCTTTGGAATATGAATTTTTCCTTGCGCATCTTGATAATTTTCCATAATTGCTACTAGCGTACGGCCTACTGCTAATCCTGAACCATTTAAGGTATGAATTAACTCATTGTCATTCGCTTCTGGATTACGCCAACGCGCCTGCAATCGACGTGCCTGAAAGTCTTTAAAATTGCTACAAGATGAAATTTCGCGATAAGTCTTTTGACTCGGTAACCATACTTCTAAATCGTAGGTTTTTGCTGAGCTAAAACCTAGATCGCCCGTACATAACGAAACAACACGATAAGGTAACTCTAATTTTTTTAAAATTGACTCAGCCTCTTTAGTAATTTCCTCTAAAGCTTGATCGCTCTCTTTAGATTTAACAAACCTTATTAACTCTACCTTTTCAAATTGATGTTGACGAATCATACCGCGCGTATCTTTTCCATAAGAACCTGCTTCACTACGAAAGCAAGGCGTATGTGTCACATATTTTTTGGGTAATCCGCCTGCTGGAAAAATCATATCGCGCGCTAAATTTGTTACAGGCACTTCGGCTGTTGGGATTAAATAAAAGTTTTGTTCCCCCTTTAACGTAAACTGTTCATCGGCAAATTTGGGTAGCTGTCCTGTGCCGCGTAGGCTTGTGCTATTAACGATATAAGGCACGTAAAGCTCTTCATAACCGTGCTCTTTGGTATGTACATCTAACATAAACTGAATCAAAGCACGCTGCAACCTGGCCAATTTTCCGTGGAGCACGACAAATCGGGCGCCAGAAATTTTTGCTGCCGCATCAAAATCCATACAGCCATTTTGTTGACCTAAATCAACATGATCTTTAGGTGAAAAATCAAAATTAGGTATAGCCCCCCATTCACGTATAAACTGATTATCTGCTTCATTTTTTCCAGCGGGTACAGTCTTGTCGGGAATGTTAGGTATTGTTAGATAAATAGCTTCTAGCTGTTGCTGTACTTCTTCAAGCTGCTTATGAGAAACTTCCAATTGGCTTTTTACATGTGTCGCTTCCTCTAGAAAAACGGATATATCCTCCCCCTTTTGCTTAGCTAGACCAATCGATTTAGCACTTTGATTACTTTTACTTTGTAATACTTGCGTTTCAGTTTGTAATTCTTTCCGTTGTCTTTCTAGGCGTTTTATTTGTTCAACGTCTAATTGGTAGCCTCGTGACGTAAGTTTTTCTGCAATTTCTTCGGTTTCGCTACGTAAATATTTAGGATCTAACATATACTATGGTCTGCGCTCTGTAAAAGAATTCTCTGTTTGTTAAGGTAAGCTAACAAGTAATTATGACGGCAAAAATCATTGATGGCAAAGCAATTGCTCAAGAAATTCGCAATACGCTGAAAAATGAAATTCAACAGCTTCTTCATAAAGGCAAACCCGTTCCTGGTCTAGCGGTAGTGCTGGTGGGCAATAACCCCGCTTCAGAAGTCTATGTACGAAATAAACGGAATGCCTGCCAAGAAAGTGGCATGACCTCAATCGCCTATGATTTATCGGATAATACAACTGAAGCAGAATTATTATCAATAATAAGCAAACTCAATGCTGACTCTACGGTTCATGGTATTTTAATCCAGCTCCCACTTCCTAACCATATTCGTACACCACTTATTTTAGACAGTATTAATCCTAAAAAAGATGTCGATGGCTTTCATCCTGTCAACTTAGGCTTACTTGCCCAAGGGCGACCTTATTTACGTCCTTGTACACCTTATGGCGTTATGCGTTTACTTGACCATGAGAAGATCGCTTTACCTGGTTTAGATGCGGTTATTATAGGTACTTCGAATATTGTCGGCAAACCTATGGCATTAGAACTGCTTAATGCTGGATGCACTGTCACTTTGTGCCATAATAAAACACACGACTTAGAAAAACATATTAAACAAGCCAGTTTACTTGTCAGCGCGATAGGAAAAGCAGATATTATTAAAAGCGAATGGATCAGACCAAACGCAATTGTCATCGATATAGGAATCACGCGTTCATCCAGCGGAAAACTACATGGAGATATTGAATTTGAAACAGCAAAACAAGTTGCGGGTTATATTACACCCGTTCCTGGCGGAGTTGGTCCCATGACAGTCGCAATGTTATTGGTAAATACTTTATTTGCAGCTGAGAAGACCTAATCTGAGTTCGACGTAAAGAAAATCTGTATTTTTCCTTACCTAACACTACTATTCAAAGCGCGCTATTATTTCCCATGTTTATTTGTTCTTATCAAACTTAGGTTATATCCACTAAAGAAATCTATTTTAGACAAGCTCAAATTTGCTGGCCTTAGGTTTTGAGCATTCATCACTATTGAGCAACGGCATATGAATGTCACTATTATCATTTTTATTAAAAAAAGAACCTAACTTCCTCAAGCAGCTAACATTGTAATTTTTACTTTTAGCAAAGTTTTTTAATCCTATACTTTTAGCATCGTTTACCGCTAAACTTTCTATATCTATAGAAGAATAAGGGAAACTATCTGCAATTTGTCTATCAAAATTTATAACTTTTGGTTCTGTTACAGTTACATTAGCTACTGCTTTAGATTTAACCTTTTTGGACTTAGTCTTTTTGGACTTAGTCTTTTTGGACTTAGTCTTTTTGGACTTAGCCATTTTAGGCCCATCATTTTTAGACCCACCATTACAGTAGTTAATAATTTTACAGATCTTTTTGTAAATATAGGGTACAAAATGCCACGCTAAAAGCGCTAGCGTAGCAACCGTTTCTACGATATGTAGTGGAAAATTCTTAGCTGAATCTTCAAGCAAATGTATTTGAGTCCGCTCGGATTGAATCATTTCTTTCTCAAATGTTCGTATTGATGTAATCAAACGTAACTGAGATGCTTCTAGCTGTAACATCTGTACCTGAAGTAATTGACAATCACATAAGACTACATCTCTTTTTTCTATTTGCTTCGGACGTAAAAGACTTGGTTTAATATCCGCCGGCGTAGCGCTTCTCTCACTATCCAATTTAATCTGCTCGGAACATAATTGAGCCAGCGTTTTTATTGAACGATAAGGCCAGTTGACTAACGTAAAATTAAAAAATTTCGGTGCTAGAAGCTGTTCTTCGAGGAACTCGCCAACAATGATTACTATATCTCCTGATTCTGCTTTATTTTTTAGGTAACTATTGTGGTCAGCCAATACCGCTTGATCGAGCTTACCAAGCTCGATCAACTCAGCAAGTTTACCAAGCTTATCAAACTTATCAAATGAATTGATTGTTATAATCCCTCTTAAATTTTTAGGTATTAGCTTTAGAATTTCTTCCACCCTGGCCAAAAACTGTTCATGTTCTAGAGGAAAATCCGTAGTATAAATAAAAAGTTCATCGACAGGATCAAGATAATCCTTAAGCTCAGCTATATGCTCCTGATGTAAAACACTTAGATCATAGGATTCAACTAATAAGCTATCTACAAAAACACAAATTATTTTTTTCATTATTATTATACTCCGTTGAAAAGCTTTCAAAAAGCTTAGCCGGAGTGTATTTTAGTTAACTATCGATAACAATATGTAGATAAAAATTGCTTTATTTAATTATTTAATTATTTAATTATTTAATTAACAAATTTATTAAAATATTTTAATAAAAAAATTAAATGATTAGTTTATTGTTTAGGTAGATATTTTTTTAACAAATAATTTAACAATGCCAAAATAGCCATAGCCTCTCCGCCTTCGGGTCTTCCTGGACGAGAAGTAACGTTATAAGCATTAAAATCAACGTGTACCCATTGCGTAATTCCCTTAACGAAAGCATTGAGGAATAACGCCGCCGTAATCGCTCCTGCATAAGAAGACGTTCCAGAGTTACTCATATCCGCAAATTTACTATCTAATAGTTTTTGATAGGGTTTATAAAGAGGTAAACGCCACAGTGGATCCTGCTCCTCTACACTACTTTTTAATAAATCACTGGCTAATGTTTCGTGCTCTGTAAAAAAAGCACTAATTTCTGTGCCCATTGCCGCTCTTGCGGCGCCAGTTAAGGTAGCCAAATCAATCAATAATTCAGGATCTTCGCTATCTGCTTCACTCAAAGCATCCGCTAAAATAAGACGTCCTTCTGCATCGGTATTACCAATTTCTACATTTAAACCATTACGCATTTTTATAATATCGCCAGGTTTATACGCATTACTACCAATAAGATTTTCAACGGCAGGAATCAATAATCGTAATCGTACCGGCAGTTTAAATGCCATAATCATTTCCGCTAAACCAATCGCATTCGCCGCGCCGCCCATATCTTTCTTCATAAATAACATGCTAGAGCCCGGTTTTAGATTTAAACCACCGGAATCAAAACATACACCTTTGCCTACTAGTGTAAGCTTAGGATTATTTGCACCACCCCAGCTCAAATCGATCAAACGTGGCTTCCGCGTACTTGCTCTGCCTACAGCATGAATCGCTGGATAATTTTTCTTTAAAAGGTCATCTCCAATAATTTGTGTGACCGACGCTTCATACTTTTTGGCAAGCTGAATTACTGTTTCTGCTAATTCAGCGGGACCCAAATCTTCTGTTGGTGTATTAATTAAATCCCGCACCTGATAAATAGCTGAAATTTTTGTAAATACGTGAGAATCTTTAGCAAAAACAAGTTGAGTTAATGATCTGGTTGAATTTTTATAGCGTGTAAATTCATAGGCGCCTAAGCCCCATGCCAGCGCAGCGCGATCGAGCAATACTTTATCGGTTATACTCTGATAATGATAACTTCCTTTTGGTAATACCCATGGCAAAGAGCCAAATGACCAAAAATCGGATTCATCGTTTAAAACTAGCACAACTTGTTTTAATTGACCTTCACTGTCCGGAAGTAAAACAAAGTTTCCTGGCTTAGCCACAAAATTAAGTGTGGTAAGCCATTGTCGAGTAGTCGATGTTTGTTTCGTTAACCACGAATCCCACTGTTGGGGTGTAAGCGAAATAATAGGAATTGATCCTTCCGACTGTGCAGTAAAACAATTAAGCACTTAAAATCTCCTCTGCAGGAATATAGGACTTATGAAACACCTCAGCGACTGCCTGGTGTGTTATCTGACCCCGACAAATATTAAGGCCATTTCGTAAATGTTTATCTGCAGCCAGCGCGTTTTGAATACCTTCATTAGCTAATGCCAATATATATGGGAAAGTTGCATGAGTTAAGGCAAAAGTAGAGGTACGTGGAACCGCTGCAGGCATATTGCTAACGCAATAATGGACTACATTGTCGACTGTATAAGTAGGTTTTTCGTGTGTGGTGGGCCTACTTGATGCAAAACAGCCACCTTGATCAATAGCCACATCCACAACAACGGTTCCTGGACGCATTTTTTTGATTAATTCTGTCGACACTATTTTAGGCGCTTCTGCACCCGGTACAAGTACAGCCCCAATCAAGATATCGGCTAGCACCGTATATTTTTCGATTGCATCTTGCGTTGAAAAAATAGTATTAAGCTGGCCACCAAATTGCTCATCTAAGTCTTTTAAACGCGCCACTGATTTATCTAATACCGTGACCTGCGCCTGTGCGCCTAATGCCATACGAATTGCATTACTGCCAACAACGCCGCCACCTAAAACAACGACACTTGCGGATGCCACACCAGGAACCCCCGATAATAAAATGCCCCGCCCACCTTGTGCTTTTTCCAAACAATGGGCACCTGCTTGTATAGCGACTCGTCCCGCCACCTCACTCATTGGCGCTAATAAAGGTAATCCGCCACGTGCATCAGTCACTGTTTCATAGGCAATTGCAGCACAGCCTGATTTTAATAAAAGCTCTGTTTGCTTTTTATCTGCCGCTAAATGCAGATAGGTAAAAAGTGTTTGACCTTCTCTTAAATATCCACATTCCTGCGGTTGGGGTTCTTTTACTTTGAGAATTAATTCAGCATTATCAAATGATTCTTTTGCAGTATTAACAATTTCAGCACCGGCTTCACTATAATCTTTATCGGAAATATCGATTCCTTCTCCTGCTTTTGTTTCAACAAATACCTGATGCCCATTCTTAACCAGCTCACGCACGGTTGCAGGAACGAGCGCGACCCTATATTCATTATTTTTAATTTCCTTAGGAACACCTATTCTCATATTATTAACTCCACAAATTAATTATTTTTTCCTACATTTTTACAGAGAAGCAATGATCCAAAAACTAAACGCTGTTTTCACTTCGAGTTTTTAAAATTAACTGATATAAATGTTTTTTTTCTTCTTCGGTTAAAATGGACTGCTTCGCTTGCTGCAACAGTTTATCGATACTTCCTTGCATTGCCAATTTTTTTAAATGTTTTAACAAATCATGAAATTCGGCTTGTATACCCGCCGCAGGAATAGGCAAGGGATAATAAATCAACTGTTTTAAAACTTTACAGGCCTTCTCGTCTTCGCGCCAATATTCTAATAACATGCCACTGGTTAATTCAGGAGATTTTTTAAGTAATGAAAATAATTTAATTAATAACGGACTGCCCGGTAAATCCAATGTTTTAAGAAGAATAAACTGCTTTTCAGAAACGGTTTTAGCCAGCTCTGGATATTGTATCAAAAGTGCAACGGCTAAACGCATTGGCGAGTAACGAATCGAAGTATCTGGCTTCTTTGGCAAAGACTTTACTGATTTATAGGGGGAATCGCTAAATGTGACTTGTTTTAAAGTAACAACATCCATGTTCACCAACGCGGCCAATTGTTCAAATAACTTATGCTGCATAACGCCTAGGGGAATTTTTTCAATAAGAGGGAGCGCTAATTTAGCTAAGCGCGCTTTTCCTTCTAATTGATTGATATTGATTTGCGTTAACAAATTCTCAAATAAAAAATCGCCTAAATAATGTGCTTGCTTTAATTGGGCCATAAATGCTTCGCGCCCATTTTTTTTAATAAAAGAATCGGGATCTTCTCCGTCCGGTAATAAAAGAAAACGTAATGAACAACCATCTTGTAATAAGCTTAAACTGATCTCTAAAACTCGCCATGCCGCTTTTTTACCTGCCTCATCCCCATCAAAACAAAAAACAATTTCTTGTGTAAGACTAAATAAACGTAAAATCTGATCGCTGCTGGTCGCCGTTCCTAAAGTCGCAACGCTATAAGGAATTTCAACTTGAAACAACGCTAATACATCCATATACCCTTCAACTACAATAATGTATTCAGGTTGGCGATTCATTTGGCAAACTTCATAGAGTCCATAAAGTTCTTTGCCTTTGTGGAAAAGCATTGTTTCCGGTGAATTTAAATACTTGGGCTCGCTTTGCGTAATTACACGCCCGCCAAACGCTATAACACGTCCTCTTTTATCACGAATAGGAAAAATAATTCGGTCACGAAAACGATCATAAGACCCATGTCCTTCTGACTTTTTTACAAGTAGTCCCGCTGCCAGTAATGCTTCTGAATCTTTAAAGGTTTCCAGTAAGTGATCCCAGCCCGCTGGCGCATAACCTAGACCAAATTTTTTAGCGAGTTGGCCAGATATCCCGCGCTGTTTTAAATAAGCAATTGCCACAGAGTTAGTACGTAATTGTTTTTCATAAAACGCAGAGACTTTTTCAAGAAGTGCATACAGAATTATGGAGCCTTTTTTGCTTGAAGCTTGATCACTGTAGTTTGGAATTTTCAGACCAGATTGTTCGGCTAATAACTCCACTGCTTCGCGGAAAGTTAAATGCTCATAATCCATCAGAAAACTCAGTGCGTTACCGCCCGCGGCACAACCAAAACAGTAATAAAATTGTTTTTCAGCCGTTACTGTGAAAGAAGGCGTTTTTTCAGTATGGAAAGGACAACAAGCCATGTAGTTTTTTCCCTTTTTTCGCAAAGGAACACGCGTGTCAATCAGTTGGACAATATCGCAACACGCCAAAAGCTCATCAATAAAATCTTGAGGAATCGGGGTTGATGACATAGGCATTTAACCCTTAGTTAAAACTAAAGATACATAAAATAAAGAGGGGAGGCGCGGGGGTTTGCTCGCCAGCATCCTGCTGCGCCGACCTTCGACTCTGCAACATGTGCCAGATAGATGTTAAAAATTAAGATTTATTCTAAAGCAAAGATTACTGTTACCAACGAGCAAAAATAGTGAGAAAAGACAGCGTTGACACGTAGTCAATGCATATTTTCGAACTATTTTTAACACAGCTGGCGACGGCAAGACCACTTTAGAAAGAAGATAAGCGCTCTTTAACCTTTGCACTGATTACCCCAATATCCGCCCGACCTTCTAACTTCAACTTTAATTCTGTCATGACTTTTCCCATATCTCTGACAGAAGTAGCGCCTACTTGTTCTATTGCTTGAGAAAGTAGGTGATCTACTTCTCTTTCTGTTAATGCTTTGGGCAAATAAGTTTGAATAATCGTTTCTTCGAAGCGCTCTTGCTCTACTAAATCATCGCGTTCTGCTTGGCTATATTGCGCAATAGAATCTCGGCGCTGCTTAAGCATTTTGTTGAGTACCTGAAAAATGCGCGCATCATCTAATTCAATACGCTCATCCACTTCGATTTGCTTAACCGCCGCTAATATCATTCGAATAACCCCCAAACGCGGCTTATCTTGCGCACGAAGCGTGGCCTTCATTTCTTCCTGAATACGTTGTTTAAGAGGAGAGTCCATAATTAATGTTTACGTTTTTTTTTAGCCAAGAAAATAGGATTATCCCGCATCAAACGCTTCCGACAACGTTTTACAGCGGCTGCAAAACGACGTTTGCGCGTCTCTGTTGGCTTTTCATAGTGTTCCCGACGACGCACTTCAGCGTAGATGCGCGATTTTTCACAGGTGCGTTTATAACGGCGTATTGCCGACTCTAGCGCCTCACCAGGTTTAAGTATTACACCAGGCATGTAGTGCACTTCCTCAATTAAAGTTAAAATAGGGAACAATTCTAACCAGCAATCGACCAAAATGCAAAGTTTCTATTCAAAGCGACGTAATTTAAATCAAGCTATAAGCTGTGTGTTAGGAATCGAAACTTCCTGTGATGAGACGGGTATTGCTATCTATGATGGTGAAAGAGGCCTTCTGGCTCACTCTCTACACAGTCAAATCGCGCTTCACAATCAGTATGGCGGCGTCGTCCCCGAACTAGCTTCACGTGATCATATCCTTAAGATATTACCATTACTCCAAGAAACCTTAAAACAGGCACAACTTACCCTCAGAGAGGTTGATGGCATCGCTTATTGTGCAGGCCCTGGCTTAGCTGGCGCACTCCTCGTAGGGGCTGCTTTAGGACGTAGCTTAGGTTGGACACTCAAAATCCCGACGTTAGGCGTACATCATATGGAGGCCCACCTACTTGCTCCTATGCTTGAAGAAAATCCTCCTGAATTCCCCTTTGTTGCCTTATTAGTATCCGGCGGTCATACCCTATTAGCTCGGGTTGACGGTCTAGGACGGTATGAAATACTTGGCGAAAGTGTCGATGATGCAGCCGGTGAAGCTTTTGATAAAACCGCTAAATTACTTGGTCTAGCTTACCCAGGTGGGCCAGCCATTGCTGAGTTAGCCGAAAAAGGCAATCCTAAGCAATTCCACTTCCCACGCCCCATGCTAGATAAACCCGGTCTCAATTTCAGCTTTAGTGGTTTAAAAACATCGGTAAATAATACCTTTAAAACCGCTGATAGAAATGCACAAACTAAAGCAGATATTGCTCATGCCTTTCAAGCGGCTATTGTAGAGACGCTAATGGTCAAAGGGCAACGAGCTCTGATGCAAACAGGGTTAAAACACTTAGTCGTTGCTGGAGGCGTAGCCGCTAATAAGTCACTACGAAAAGAGTTGGCTGCTATGGCAAAAAAAAACGCAGTGACTGTTTATTATCCACGTCAAAATTTTTGTACAGATAATGCGGCGATGATTGCTTACCTAGGTCACCAACGTTTAAATTTAGGCCAAACCGACGACCTTACGATAAAAACAATCACGCGCTACCCCTTAGATAAACTAGACTAAGGAGTTCCCCCATATAGAGTAGAAAAAAAATAGGATTCACTAGCAGGGCTATTTTCTCTATTTAAAGTTTCACTGCTAGCAGCATGTTCACTCTTAGTAGGCTTAAAAAAAGTACCCTTTTCATTATTTCGTGGAGGCGATCTATCCTGCGGACTCTCAATAGGAGAATTGTTTAGTAAAATTCCCGACGGCGCCCCGCTCCGAACGGGTATAGGTATAGGATGTGCTATGTGCTCTCCTTCCTGAATATTCTCATTAGTAAATGTTTCATTTATTTCATCCATAGTAACCGAAATTCGACCTTGGTTTTCAACAGGTATCTCATTAGCGAGCTTTGCACAAAATAAAAGACGTGCATAAAGCGTACCTCGTTTACCCGTATATTCATTTAATCCATTCGTTACTCCAAATAATTGCTGATAGATAGCTTGTATAGAATGATTATCAGCTAATTGACATGCTTCATATTTTTTTAAAAATTGAGTAACTGCCTGAATATGATGACGATTCCAAGCACCACTTAAAAATCTTTTGATAGCCCCACCCTTTGTATAGTTATATAATAAGCTAATACAGGTTTTAAATGGATTTTCATTATAAAATTTTATAAAAGGGGTAGCTACTTCCTGACTTTCTTTAAATCGCTGAGGAACAATCGATGATGCTTTAATTTTTTTTAAACTACGTTCTACCTCAGCTAATTCTTCTACTGGTAATTTTTTATCATCTTCTATTTCTAACTCACTAATTTGAATCTGTAGTTGTTTTAAATAAAAAAACCAGGAAAAAATCTCTTTATTTATAAAGCTCAAATCTATATTTTGGAGCTTAAACACTTGAATAGTCTCTTCGATTTTTTTATAACATTCGATAGCTTGACCAACCGCATTGGTTGCCCTCTCACTATTTACTTCTTTGTCTTTTTGCTCTGAAGCATCTTCTGCCATTAAAAAGAACAATTCAATAATATCCGCTTTCAGTTTAGCGCGGTTAACATTCATTGTTTCTATAAGTTTTTGACTACGAGTACTTAAAATTTCATCGTCTATTTCTAAACAAAGTTCAGATAAACTCGATTGAATAGATACTTTTTTATTTTCCGCGATGGCCTTAGCTAAAGGAAAATACGTGTCGTCTGAATCGAAAAAAAACTCATTAACTCCACTATCCCCTATGCAGGACATGCTACCCCGTTTCTCATCAAAAATATCGATTTTCTCAACAGGAAATTCTTCCATATGAAGAACAAATAAAATAATATTTATATTCGCAGAACCAAGTTCTAGATATTCACTAGAAGGCCAAATAATTAGTCTACCGTCTTCAATTTTTAGTCTTCCCGCTGCTTTTAAAAAAGCTCCACATCCCATTGAGAGATGATTAAATACTAGAGAATTCTCTGCGTTTTTTATCGAATTATTTAAAATAATCTTGTTGTCATACGTAATAACAAATTCACACCACCCTCTTTCCTCTCTTGTGATGGTTGACTGGAGATTTCTTAGATAATAACCCGCAGTTTTGGATGCTCCGACACCCCATTGCTTAGTTGGAGAATAAACACCCTCTTTATATCCATAAATAAGTTGATTTTTTATTCTGAAATCTACTATCTGCTTTAAAAATAAATTTAAATCTTTCTCTTCATGAGGAACACTTTTTGGAGCAATCGATGAAGCAGATGGAGTGGCAAATAAATTTTCTTGGGAAAAAGGCTCTGATTGCTGACTTACTAAACTAGCTGGTTTTTCCTCTGAAGCAGGTACAGTTTCTTTAGTTACACTATGACCTCTAGCAGCTTGCATAACTGCAAGCTTTTTGCGTGCATAGTCATAAATTTGCTCAGAACCCTTATCTTCAACAGGGGGCGTAAAATGATTAAGAAAGAAGTGGGTTTGACTATTAACGAACGAAATTTTTTCTTGAGATAAACCTTTTTTTTGCCTAATCATTAGCGCTCCTAAAAATTAATCTTAACTTTTACAATCCCCGTGCTGGCATAACATGGTGTTTAAAAATAACATAAAAGTTAAAACATAAAAAGAGATAAATTTTATTTATTTAAATATTAAAATAATATAAAAATATATTTTTTTGCAGCTGAACTGCTATAATTTGTATGAAAAAGTCGGTAATGTAATTTATTTTTTTATAATTTTAATGGTTTAGCTTTTTTATGATGTTCGATTTATTTAATTGGGGCTCTGTTCCAGCAATTAAACGTCGAATATTTGAGTGATGACGGATTATAAGAAGAATACATATCAGTAAAATAGGAAGATAAGCAACTGCGGGCAACAAATAGACGGCATCAAATAACGTTAATAGCGCTGATGAGATAGATGCTAACGAGATATAACGAAATGAGAGCAATATAACAATCCAGACAAGCAAAGCAAATAATCCAATAGGCCAAGCCAAAGCGAATAATCCACCTAAGGCCGTAGCTACGCCTTTACCTCCTCGAAAACTAAAAAAAATAGGAAATAAATGTCCTAGGAAAGCAAAAAAAGCTATCCAAGCTAACACAGACAATGGCATCCCTAAGTATTTAGCCAGCATTACAGGGAGCCAACCTTTAACTACATCAAACAATAAAACTAAACTAGCTAAACCTTTACCTCCTAACCTTAACATATTACTTGCACCCGGATTCCCAGAACCTTGCGACCGAGGGTCTGGCAGTCTTGCACTTTTACAAATAATGATAGCACTCGATAGAGAGCCTATAAGATAAGCCAATAAACAAAAAATTAAAGGTAATAGCATGATTTTTCCTTTATATACTTCTGAGTAAGATGGAACATGAAGCTGCGAACTCGCAACTTTAGCCCTAATAAGTATATAATACGCGCAATATAGTAAAATTATTAGGGCTTTGCCTGTATGACACCTAACTTCAGTAACTTAATTTGGATCGATCTAGAAATGACGGGGCTCGATACATTCCAAGACAAAATCATTGAAATTGCGACAATAGTTACTGACTCGGAATTAAATATACTGGAAGAAGGGCCCGTCTTGTCTATTACTCAATCTGAAGACATTTTAACAAAAATGGATGACTGGAATACGCGACAGCATACCGGCTCAGGATTGGTAGGGAGAGTCAGGGCAAGCAAAATTTTAGAAGAGGACGCAGAGGAGCAAACCTTACACTTTATTAAAAAGCACGTTGAGCCGAATACCTCACCTATGTGTGGTAATAGTATCTGTCAAGATCGTCGTTTCTTAGCGCGCTGTATGCCTCGTTTAGAAAAATATTTTCATTATAGAAATCTGGACGTCAGCACGTTAAAAGAATTAGCTTACCGCTGGAATCCAGAAATTGCTAAAGGGTTTAAAAAAAAATCAACTCATGTAGCATTGCAAGATGTTAAAGACTCTATTGCTGAACTACAGTATTACCGTGAACATCTTTTTAAAGTCCCATTTAACAAGGGATCTTAGAATATATATATAAGAAATCTCTTATGACCTATTACACTACTAATGAATTAAGAAATGGCATGAAAGTCATGCTGGACAAAGAACCCTATACTATCTTAGAAAATGACTATGTAAAACCGGGTAAAGGCCAGGCTTTTAATCGCATTAAATTCCGCAATATTAAAAATAATCGGGTAATTGAACGCACATTAAAATCAGGCGATAGTTTAGAAGCAGCCAATGCGTTTGATATTGAAGTGCAATACCTTTATAACGATGGCCAAGTCTGGCATTTTATGGCCGCAGATACCTTTGAACAATACGCAGCAGATGCATCAGCCGTTACCGAATCTAAACAATGGTTGAAAGAACAAGCTATTTGCACATTAACACTTTTTAATGGCTCACCTTTAACAGTAGTGCCCCCTAATTTTGTAATTTTAAAAATCGTTGATACCGATCCGGGTCTACGGGGAGACACTTCTGGAGGAGGCGGTAAACCAGCCACTTTAGAAACTGGTGCGGTTGTAAGAGTCCCGCTCTTTATTCAAATAGGGGAATCGATAAAAGTCGATACGCGTACAGGAGAGTATCTATCACGTATAAAAACATCCTAAAAGTAAAACTTGATACGCCGCATGCCGTATACAGAGTAAGAACTATCGAAAACAGTGTTTGATGCTGTCTACAAGGCGAGAAAAGCGAAGTTGACACGAAGTCTGTGAGAGATTTTGTTAGCTTTTTTCAACACCGTTGCCAACATCAAAAATACTTTCCTGTATAAATAAAAAAGGGGGCGATCTTTCGATCACCCCCCTACGCTTTTTGCTCCTGCCCTAAAGCCTATCGCTAACGTTAGCGATCAAATAAACTAACCCAATTTTAATGTTTGTCCTTTTGTCCTGGCCATTGTGGTTTATGAGGATTTTGACCTGGATTATGGCTAGGATTTTGTTTAGGCTCTTGGTTAGGGTTTTGTCCTGGCCATTGTGGTTTGTTACCTTGACTTTGGAATGGGTGTTTTTGTTGTTTTTTCTCGTGAGGAAATTTACCTTTGTTCATAGATACGCTCCTAATTAAAGCATGTTAAATACTTCTCTCTTTAAGCCTAGCAAAGACCCCAGCAATTACCATAAATTGGCTTCGAATTGGTCAAAAAATATACAAAAATAAGATAAATAATGTATAAAATAGATGTTTAGTTATCAGTACTCATTATCCTGCATGAAAGCGCAGAATTCACAAAATGCTGCGAGAAAAATTAATTTGTGACTAAGCCCCGGGATCAAGTCGCAAGCGACGATTCATAGCATATTAAAAGCCAACTTTTTTATGTTAAAGAAAGATTTTAGATGAAAAGCGCGACGCCGACTTTTCGAGGAAAGGAAGTTTACTCAGGTAAATGAGCATCTGCAGATAAAATCGGCAACAAAGCTCTTTGCCAAAAACTGATCTTTAGCGTAGTTCGACTAAACGACGCGGTGCTACCCGACCATCCGCTAGAATTTCACCTACACCCATAAACCTGTCATCAACTGTATTTAGTCGCACCCAGCCATTTTTAGGCGCATTAGGAAGAAGAATGGGCTGTCCGCGATCAAGATAATAAGCGGCCGCTTGTGAGAGTTTTAAAATAGGCCACGCTTGTAATAAGCTTTCTAAAGGCAATAAGCAACGATTACGTTCTTCTTCATTGAACGACTCAAGTTGTTCTAAACTTACCATTTCCTTTTCATTATAATCACTAACGCTAAGTCGACGCAGCCCTTGCACATAAGCTCCGCACCCTAATGCGTCGCCAATATCCTCTATTAAAGTACGAATATAAGTCCCTTTACTACACTTGATCGCCAAATTAATACTATCTTTTGTCGCATCAAGCAAAATTAGCGAATGCACACTCACTTCACGGGGAGCACGTTCAACGGTAATGCCTTGACGTGCTAGTTCATATAAAGGTTTACCTTTAAATTTTAATGCAGAAAACATAGGTGGGATTTGTGAAATTACACCACGAAAACCTGCCAAAACAGATTCTAATTTTTCAAAACAAGACGGCGGGATAGGCCTTGTTTCAATCACCTCTCCCTCTGCATCACCGGTTCGAGTTTTCTTTCCTAAGTAAGCGCTTACCCAGTAGGCTTTATCTGCCTCTAGTAAAAATTGTGAAAATTTGGTGGCCTCACCAAAACAAAGAGGTAACATGCCTGTTGCTAAAGGATCTAAACTTCCTGTATGCCCCGCTTTTTTAGCTGAAAATAAACGCTTAACAATCTGTAATGCTTGATTTGAAGTGATGCCAGTCGGCTTATCAAGCAACAAAATGCCATTTATAAAACGCTTTGTGGATTTTTTTGGTGGTAGAAGAGAATGCATAGGAATTTATTATTGTAAACAAGTTCGATGTCTTACTCAGAAGGCTTTGCTTTATCTTTAGCAATAACGCTGTCGATTAAATCATGTAAACGCTGTCTTTGTATATCTAAATCGTCATAAAAAAATCGTAATGTAGGTATAATACGCAATTTAAGCCGCTGCGCTAATATATAACGCAAACGCGAAGCTGCTTTTTTTAACCGTTTAACCTTTGCTTCTTTTGATTGTTTATTCTGCAAGTGTGTTGCGTCAAGTTGAGTAAATAATATATCTGCAAAAGATAAATCCTTTGTGACTTTAACTGAAGTAATCGTAATAAAGCGTAGCCCGGGATCTCCTATTTCCTTTTGTAAAACGGCCGTTAATTCCTTATGAATTAAATCCGCAATACGCTCAGTACGGCTATACTCTTTAGGCATTTAAATACTTCTTGCTACCGAAGTACATTCAAACACTTCAATAACATCTCCAACACGAATATCACTATAATTTTTGATGCCTATACCACACTCCATACCATTTCGCACCTCAGACACATCATCTTTAAAACGACGTAGTGAGTGAAGTTCGCCTTCGTGCATAACAACGTTATCACGCAATAAACGAATAAGCACATTTCGCCGCATCAGACCTTGTGTCACCATACAACCTGCGATAACACCCAGCTTCGCGTGCCGAAAAACTTCCCTTACCTCAGCCATCCCCAAAATATTTTCTTTTATTTCAGGCGATAACAAACCACTCATAACGTTTTTAACTTCGTTAATCAGATCATAGATAATGCTATGATAATGCATAATTAAACTATCTTTCTCAACAATGCGTTTCGCAGCAGTATCCGCTCGTACATTAAACCCTAAGATCAATGCTTTAGAAGCTAAAGCAAGATTAACATCTGACTCGGTAATAGCACCTACACCAACATAGATAAGGTTTACTCTGACTTCCGAAGTAGATAATTTATTCAAAGACTCTTTTATAGCCTCCGCTGAACCTTGTACATCCGTTTTGACAACAATATTAAGTACTTTAGCTTGGCCTTCACCCAGATGACCAAAAATATCTTCTGCTTTAATCACATGCTGTTGGGCCAATTTATTCTCACGTAGTTTGCTTTCACGAAATAAGGCAATCTCACGTGCTTTACGTTCATCGACCACAACAACCGCTTCATCACCCGCTTCAGGTGTGGTCGATAAACCTATTACCTCAACTGGCATAGAGGGACCGGCTGATCCCACTGATTTACCACGCTCATCCCTTAAATCACGTACCCTTCCATGTGCTACGCCGGCTAATAAAATATCACCCTTTGTTATCTTTCCACGTTGAATTAATAGCGTTATGACAGGACCTCTTCCTTTATCCAAACGAGATTCAATCACGATCCCTTGCCCGGGTCCTTCTTTCGGTGCTTTAAGTTCCAAAACTTCAGCCTGAATTAATAATGAATCGAGTAAAGTATCAATCCCCTCACCTGTTTTTGCAGAAACAGGGATCAACATGGTATCACCACCCCATTCTTCAGGAATAAGTTCATGCTTTGACAGTTCGTTCTTAATCCTATCCAGATCGGCTTCAGGTTTATCAATTTTGTTGATCGCTACAACAATAGGCACATTAGCCGCTTTAGCATGCTGAATAGCTTCAATGGTTTGTGGCATAACGCCGTCATCGGCTGCAACAACCAACACCACGATATCGGTGACTCGTGTACCTCTTGCACGCATTGCAGTAAAAGCAGAGTGGCCTGGTGTATCTAAAAAAGTAACGACTCCCTTAGGTATTTCCACATGATAAGCACCAATATGCTGGGTAATACCACCGGCTTCCCCCTGTGTTACTTTGGTGCGGCGAATATAATCTAATAAAGACGTTTTTCCATGGTCAACATGTCCCATAATAGTAACTACAGGAGGACGAGGCAGTAACTCACCCATTTGTTGTTGGGTAATATGCACTAAACCCTCTTCCAGAGCATTCGAACTAATAGGCTTAGCAACATGCCCCATTTCCTCAACCAAGATAATCGCTGTATCTTGTTCAATCGACTGATTAATAGTCGCTATAACACCCAGTTTCATTAATGATTTAATAACTTCTGCTGCCTTAACTGACATCCTTTGTGCTAACTCACCGACTGTAATCGATTCAGGGATACCTACTTCATGCCTTACAGCTACTGTCGGTTTTTCAAATTGATGCTGGAGAAACTGATCCGATCTTTTATGTCTACCGCCTTTTTTTCGGTATCGAAACTCATCATCCGTTTCATCAGCAAGTTGATAGATATTCTTATGCCGATATTTTGCCATCTCTTTTTCTTTTAGGTTACGTGCTTTATGTTTTTTCTCTCGTTCCGCCTTTTCTTTATTAGCCGTCAAAACAACCGCTGGTTTTTCAACTGCTTTTGGTTTTTTTTCAGCTTCGGAAAATGTGGGAGATTTTTTTTCTAGACTCGTTGAATGTTCTTCTTTTTTCGACTCTTCGTTTGATACCAATTCAACGCGAGTGGATTCTGGGATTGTCTTCTTTTGAGCTAGCTCGGCTTCCTGTTGTAACGCGGCTGCTTTTTCTTGTTCGGCCTTCTCTTGTGCTAACGCTAATTCCTTTTCTCTCGCTTCTTTAACACGATTTGTTTCTTCATCGATTAAGCCGTCATTACTTTTAACATAGGTTCTTTTTTTACGGACTTGAACCTTGATTGTCTTTGCCTTACCGGAAGTATCCTTAACCTTAAGTAGCGTGTCACTTTTACGCGTCCGCGTTAAGGTAATAAGCTTCTTAGGATCACTAGACGAGGTTTCTTGCATACCCTCATGAGAAACCTTATTTGTTACTTTATCTTTGATACTTTCTGTCATGCTATGCCTCTCCTGCCAATAATTGACAGCTTAGCGAAAACCTCAAACTCGCAAAAGTTAGTTTTAGCACAGAACATTATTATCTATACTTTTCGCACTTGATTTTTCAGCGGCGTTGTCGCTCAATTCGCCATCCTCATGTATGTATATACACTCGGGTGGCTTCATTTTCGCGGCACCTTGCCGAAAAAACCCATTGCTGTAAGTATTTCTCATTCTGCGACTAAAACAGCCTTTAGCGTAATTTCAGTTTAATTGTATAATTCGAATTCAGATTAAAAATCTGACTTCTAATGAAGACACTCTAATCTATCCAGCCGTTTTTTTCTCTTCCTTGAACCAATGCTCACGCGCTTTCATAATAAGTTCACCAGCCTTTTCCCGCTCTAAATCAATAATATCCAATAGATCATCGACGGCAAGTTCAGCCAATGCTTCTCGCGACGAAACTCCATATTTCGCTAGGATATCAGCCATTTCGCCTGTTATACCCTCTATTGCAAGTAAATCTTGACTAACCTCTAATGGCTTTTTTGGTTTTGGTTCAAGTACTGAAGCGCGTGTTGCTAGCACTTCTTTTGCGCGGCTTTGCAATGCTTCTACTAACTCCTTATCGAATCCATCAATATCAAGTAGTTCATCTTCAGAAACATAAGCAACTTCCTCTAAGCTTGTAAAACCTTCCTCTGCTAACGCTTGCGCCAGCTCTTCATCAATGCCTAATTGATTTATAAAAAGGCTTTGCAAGCCTTCCGACTCTTTAACTATTTTTTTAGCCGCTTCCTCTACAGTGATCACATTAATTGTCCAACCCGTTAATTCGCTGGCTAATCGTACATTCTGTCCATTTCTACCAATGGCTTGTGATAACTGTTCTTCTTGCACTGCCACATCCATGACATGGGTATCTTCATCAACAACAATAGAAGCGATTTCAGCAGGCGCCATCACATTAATAGCTAATTGAGCAGAATTATCATCCCATAAAACAATATCAATACGCTCGCCAGCCAATTCACTCGATACCGCTTGGACACGCGCACCTCTCATTCCCACACAGGCACCAATGGGATCAATTCGACCATCATTCGTTTTTACGGCAATTTTAGCACGTGACCCTGGGTCACGTGCCGCACTTTTGATCTCAATAAGACCTTCACCAATTTCAGGAACTTCTATCTTAAATAATTCGATTAACATTTCTGGACGGGTGCGACTGATTAATAACTGAGGACCACGAATCTGTGGACTAACCTCATATAAATAGCCACGTAAACGATCATTCGTACGCACCTCTTCTCGTGGGATTATTTCCTCTCGTGGAATAAAGGCTTCTACACCTTCACTTAAGTCAACAATGATACCTTCTCGTGTAATACGTTTTACGGTACCCGTAAACAATTCCCCAACATGCGCTGCATATCTACCCGCTATTTTAGCACGCTCAGCTTCTCTGATTTTTTGGATAATCACTTGCTTCGCTGTTTGTGCAGCAATACGCCCAAACGCAGCAGAAGGCATCGATTCTTCTATGATATCGCCTATTTTACTATCGGGACTACGCTGCTTCGCTTCGCTTAAGGTAATTTGCTTGAGAGGATCAAAAGGCTGGGCATCTAGTGCTTTCTCAACCACAATGGATTCATCATCAACAACCGTCCAGAAGCGAAATGTCTCATAGTCTCCCGTACGACGATCGATAACCACGCGAACATTAATGTCTTTGCCTGCTTTTTTCTTAGCCGCTGTCGCTAAAGCCGCTTCTATGGCTTCAAAAATGAGCTCTTTATCAACGTCTTTCTCGTTTGATACCGTCTCTGCCACTAATAAAATTTCTTTTTTCATAGCTTGCCCTCCGGTTATTTAATTATCTCAGGCAACAAGTTCGCATGCATAATATTGTCCCACGTTAACACTAACTCTTCCCCGTCTCGGTCTAACACAACGCCTTCCTCATTTGTAGACTTCAAACGAACTTTAAACTTTCGTTGGCTACCCACGGGTGTATTCGCATAAATACTGACATTACGCCCAACAAAACGCCGAAATTGATCCTTTGTAAATAACGGGCGATTTAAACCGGGAGAAGAGACCTCTAAGCTATACCGCGTTAATGAAGGATTTTCTACGTCAAATACTGCACTGATCTGGCGGCTTACTCGCTCACAATCCGCTAGCGTGATGCCTTGCTCGCTGTCAATATAAATTCGCAAAGTAGTCCGTCGACCTTGTGTTAGATACACACAACCCCATAACTCATAACCGAGAGCTTCAACTATCGGTAGAATCATCGTTTTTATTGCCGAATTATTCCTCATTTCTTAATAGAAGGACATTCTTACAAAAGTTATCCCTTTCCCCCAAACAAAAAGCCCCAAATGGGGCCCTTAAAATACAGTAAAATTGGTAGCGGGGGTAGGATTTGAACCTACGACCTTCGGGTTATGAGCCCGACGAGCTACCAGACTGCTCCACCCCGCGATAGCGGCAGCAGTATACCGTATGGACCCTATAAATACAAATCTGATTTCCTAAAATAATTAAGATTTTTAAAGAAATTTACAAAGACTCTATAGGACTCCTAGAATAGAAACTAATCCTTGTGGATAAAAACTCTCATACGCTACAGAAAAAACCAGGGTCTAGCTTTAATTTTTTATTTGTATTTTAGCTCCATCGAAAAAATTCAAATACAGAAAGAAGACATTGGCCGTTCGTCGCTTCTATACGCTTGATCTACCACCTTAGCAGGAAAACTAAAATAAGTATTAGGGCAGGAAATTTTCATTTTTACTTCTTCTAGAAGGTAACATAGTTTAGTTTTCAGTAGCCGCTTATCGATATTTCCTCTCAAACCCTCAAATTCCTGTGAACATAGTGTCTCAAGTTTAATATTGATTCCCAAATACTTTAAAAACTCTAGCTCCAGATTAACGCTAGGCAAAAACTCCTCTCCCAACTCGGCCATAGTTAAAGCCAAAGATTTTCCTTTATCTAATAAGGACTTTAGCTGGCTCAAAGAATAATTAAATCGTTTGAACGTATCAATGTCCAAAGGTTTATAATAACAATCGCCGAAGCGTTTTTTTAATACTAAAGGTGAAGTTAAAATTAATTCTTCGTAAGCCATGTATTTAAGCAAACTAGAACGACTCAGAAAAGCAATGAGTGAATAAAAAGATGTAAAACCCAAACTAACTATCATATTTCTTAGAAGATCAATTTTTTGATATTTATTTACAAAATAATGGATAGTGGCTAAAGAATGTCGCGTGGGATTAAAGTTACTGTTAATGCCAATTTGGCTATTGGCTCTTACTAAAAACAAATGCTGAAAATTTTTAGGGGATAGTTCTTTAAAATCATTTAAATCAAATCTATCAAATCCATGACTAGTTCTTGCAAAAACTAAACGTAAATCCATTTCCGAATTATAACCTAATCTTTTTGCTACTTCTTTAAGAGAGTAAACCGATAACTCATTATATAACTCCCCCCAAGTCAAATTGGAAATATTAGTTTTTATATTAAAACAATAGTTTGCTATATTTTGTTTGGGGGATGTGGTTAATTCTAAATATTTAAAATTAAGGTCGTTATCTAAATAATTATTTATTAAATATTCTTTTAAATTGTACCTATTCGCAATACAAGTTTGAATACTAACATCTTTTTTAAAAGTATTATTCTTTTGCTGGCTATTAATTTCTGTCCGATTAGTCAATGAATCAAAAATAAAATGGGTATATTTAATAATTTTCCTTGGATAATGCTGTTTTTTAGAAATTTTAGGCATTTTATTATCCTCCTTATAAATTAGACGATATTAAGTCGTGCGTGTTACCAGTAATATTAACGTAAAGTTTTATGGCGTAAAACTTATTCCACAAGCGTCTAATAAGGCAATAAAATTTTTTCCGTGTGGCGTTTTATTATATTTCCAATACACATTGAGATAGCTTTTTATGAGATAATTAAATTCTGGTAAAGTAAGAATTTTTAAAATATTTTCCGCATCCTGTAAATCATGGATACGTTGTGTACAATCTTGAAATAGAATAGCCGCTAAAAGCGTTGCTTTAGAAACCTGCCTTGCCTTATTGCCGATAAAAAATCCCTTAATACATTCTTCTAAAGCCCTGTCTTTATCCCATTGCCGCCAAGCCTGATAAAATTCTAAGGCGTGTATCTGCAATTGCAATATATCTGATTCTTGGCTATTTAATTGCAATATAAATAACATAGCCGGAATACTTGCTTCAACATTTGCCCATGAACAATTACCTCGAATTTGAGCATCTATCGGTAAAGTTGCAACCGGCATTAAACCCAATTTATGATGAATAGTTTGTGTTATAAATTGGCGTGTTTGGCGGTTAAAAATGAGTTGCTTACAGAACGCTAAATCCAAAACCTGAGGATATTGCAGTTTATAAATAACAATGCATCCTTCACGACGGCCATTTTCACCTCTATCACAACGGATAAACCAATCTTTATATTTAATAAATGTTACCGCATGTCCTTCATAGGCGATGGGTAATAATAATAGTTCTTGATCAAGCAAAGCATCCATACTATTATTATGCTCCTTAATATTAATCGTATAACGTTGATACTTTAATAAAGCTTGTGCAATACAAAAAGCATCGATTATTTTTTGAAAGTAATCAAAATAGGGACGTAAATGACGTGAAGAGAAATTATTTCTATATCTTCGCAAAGAGTGAGTAATCACATCTAGTGTAAATTCCAAAAAAAATCCTTCATAATCAATCTCAATAAAACGGCCTTCCGGGTTAATGATATCAATTTGCCCGGCGAGTTCGTAACGATGCCCTAATAGTTTTGCCTGAATAAAATCCTGCGCAAAGCTCAGTTTAGCATCATACTGATAAAGTAACTTTTTTAACGCCACTTGTTGTCTAAGTAAGGGGTACACCAAGATCGGCTGCCCTGCCGTTGTATAAGCATTTGCATTAGCTTTATTGGCTAGTAATAACTGGCATAAATCAATATTGTGATTATCGACAGCCCAATGTAAAGCTGTCCTACCCGTTGTGTCTGATCCATTAATATCGGCGCCATATTCTAGCAATAAAGCGGCAACCTCAGGCTTATTCGCAATCGCCGCTTCTATAAGTGGAGAAAACCCATATTCATCCGTTTCTTCTATATCAGCACCCGCTTGAATATAGTGCTCTACTCCTTCTAAGGTTCCGAATAAAATTTCATGAGCAAAAGAATGCATGTGATCGCTATTTATCGAGAAAGTGTAACGCTTTTTCTTCTACCTAACGCTGGGTTTTTACGCAATTGATTTTCATTACGTAATTCAAAATAGCGCTCACTTGCCTTAGAATTTTCAACAGGATTGGCGGTAATTTTTGGATCGTCACCACTGAACTGTTGGCTAAGGGCTAAAAGAGGATGCGTATGTGGTAGCTCACCACATATTGAACCCGTATGCCTTTTTTTTCCTAGTAAACTATTGGGATCTTCAGTGTAAGGAACCGAGCCAAACTTTTTTAGCCACTGACGGCACTCTTTCTTAAAACAAGCAAGTAGGTAAGCATTAAGTTGTTCAACACTTAATGCGATACTGCCTGAACCTTCTCCTTCTTCACCACCCCCCTCTTCGAATTCTAGTTCAGGCTCAAGGTTCTTACGAGGATTAGCAATAAAATCAAAGTCTAGTGGATATGATTTACTACTTTCAACATCCTCTAAAAAAATATTCTTTCTATTGTTATCAGGCATCTTTTTCTAATTAAAAAATCAATTATAGCATGCGAGCGCCGAAGGCGCGCGCAATGACGATGAATACTCCTTTTACAAACAATTAAAGATAATCTTTAATTAAGCATTCAGCAATCTGCACTGCATTTAAAGCCGCACCTTTACGTATATTATCTGCTACGATCCAAAGATTTAACCCTAAAGGATGCGAAATATCTTCACGAATCCGACCTACCATCACATTATCGTCTTGAGCATTCTGTATAACCGGCATAGGATAAGCATTTTTTATGTTCTTATCGATAACAGTCACCCCAGGTGCTTTTTTTAATAATTCCCTCGCCTGAGAAGCACCGATTTTTTCCTTTGTTTCTATATGAACCGCTTCTGAATGGCTATGAAACACGGGTACGCGCACAGCCGTAGGATTTACCTGGATCGCTTTATCTGAAAATATTTTCTGAGTTTCCCAAACCATTTTCATTTCTTCGCGCGTATAACCATTTTTATGAAAATCATCGATCTGCGGTATCACATTAAATGCTATTTGCGCCGCAAAGGCAGTGGGTTTCTTAATAGCTAAACCATTAAGTAATCGACCAGACTGATCGATCAGTTCCTTAACCGCCTTTCTTCCTGCACCTGATACAGATTGATACGTCACAACATTGATGCGACTTATCCCTACGGCATCATAAATAGGTTTCAATGCCACCAACATTTGAATCGTTGAGCAATTAGGATTCGCAATAATGTTAGTTTTTTTATAGTTCTTTAACACTTGCAAGTTAACTTCGGGAATTAACAAAGGAACATCATCGTCATAACGAAATTGAGAGGTGTTATCAATGACGACACAACCCTGCGCAATTGCGTTAGGAACATATTTTGCAGAAATCGAAGCACCTGCAGTAAAAAAAACAATATCTACTTCTTTAAAATCAAACTTCGCTAAATCCTCAACAAACAAGGTTTGTTTATTAAATGTTATAGGTTCACCATCTGAGCGTGCGCTAGCTACAGGATATAACTTGCTAACCGGAAAATTACGCTTTTCTAAAATCGCCAATAGCGCTTGGCCCACTAATCCAGTAACGCCTACGATTGCTAGTTTAAATTTCTTTACCATCAACTAATTGCTCTTGAGTTAATAAAAATACCTCTGCATCTCCATGCTCAAATTCTAACCAAACAAAAGGGAGGCGAGAAAAACGCTGAATTAACGCGGGCTTGCTATTACCAACCTCGACAATTAATAGCCCATCTTTTTTTAAATATTGTTTAGCTTTACCTAAAAGTTGAACTATAAAATCTAATCCGTCTGTTCCCGCTGCCAATGCAACCGCCGGCTCATGTCGATATTCAGGAGGTAATTGTGCAAAATCTTCAGCATCTACATAAGGTGGATTACTAATAATAATATCGTAAACTTGCCCTTTTACATTTTCAAAACCATTTGAATGAATTAAGTTAACTTGACGGGACAATTTGTGTTGCATTACGTTAATCGACGCAACAGCTAAGGCGGGTTCAGAACAATCAACCGCATCTATTTTTGCACTGGGAAATGCATAAGCACAAGCAATAGCAATACATCCACTACCCGTACCTAAATCTAAAACGGAATCCACACTATCCACAGCAATCCAAGGACTAAACCGTTGTTCGATCAATTCTGCAATGGGTGAACGAGGAATTAGTACTCGCGAGTCCACATAAAACGATAAACCCGCAAACCAAGCTTCATTCACTAAATAAGCTACGGGAATCCGTTCATTAATACGTTTTTTAATATTTTGAAAAACTTTAATGCGTTGCTCTGCGCTTAAGTTAACCTCTAAACGCTTTGAATCTAAAATAGGACCTAATTTTAAAGTCCCTAATACTAAGTAAACAATTTCATCCCAGGCATTATCTGTACCATGACCATAAAATAGTTCGGCTTGCTGAAACTGGCTAAAACCCCAATCCAACATATCCCGAAGCATGTAAAGCTCTGCTAATACTTTCACCTGCATTTTATCAGATATAGAAAATAATAATTTATCCACTATGTGTTTAAGGTATCCAACATGTTCGTATTTAAGCACAGCAACCGTATGGAAACAATGAAAGGCTAACATGTACATAGCCAAAAAGAAATTAACGAGTAAAAACTAGCCCGATCAAAGTAAGTTAAGTAAACTAAGCTTCTCTCGGCTACCAACGAATGGCAACTATCATAATAATGTGAATACCGGGTAATTTTATACTTATCAAAAACTAATTAAAAAGGGGGCTCCTTAATATGAAAAAAAGCCGATCTCATCAACCTATTATTAACCTAAATTTAGGTGATGAATTTACAAAAAATTCAAATAAATTATTGCGCGAATTGCTACAGATATTTATAAAAGAAAGAATTAGCTTACAACAAAAAATTAATGAGGCGTTCCATTCAAAAGAAAAACAAAAATTAGATGACCTACTTCATAAAGTGTATGGTTCTTGTGTATATTGCGGACTAGATAGACTAAAGGCAAGTCTCATAGCGCTTAAAACTTCAATAAACAACGATAACTTCTCTATTTCTTCATTAAATATATTTAATGAAGAAATAGAGAATGTAGTAAAAGAAGCAAATAAGCTATAAAGAGTAGCTACTTTTCGGTAATCATCGACCCTACGGGTGTAGAAAAAAACTAATTTATACTTTAACTAGACAGCCCCGACTTAGCCGCGGCTGTCGGTATTAATAAAAACCATTGAATAAAACAATAAAAAAATATCTTTAACTGCACGACGATGGCTAAAAAATGCCATTTTTCCTTTTGCGTTACCTACATGCGCTTTTAGTATGCTCGGCTAGGCTACTCAAAAAAAACTCTTATTGTATTGATCCTAGCAATTTAAAATACTCTCTGAATACTGCAGCACCTAGGCCTCAGCTCGTTCTACCAATTCAACGAGTGCCATAGGAGCACTGTCACCAGCACGAAATCCACATTTTAGAATACGTAGATAACCACCCGGCCTCTGTTTAAAACGAGGCGCTACAGTGTTAAATAATGTTGATACCGCCTCTTTATCGCGTAAACGATTAAAAGCGAGTCGGCGATTCGCCACAGCATCTACTTTTGCTAATGTAATTAACGGCTCTGCAACACGGCGAAGCTCTTTTGCTTTAGCTAAGGTAGTAGAAATAACTTCATGTTTTAATAAGGATGAAGTCATATTACGAAACATCGCTTTTCTATGACTCGACGAACGACCCAATCTCCGACCTGAATTAAGATGACGCATAGAAAACTACCTTTTTAACCTTTATTAATATCTTCGCTTTTTTCAAGTTCTTCTACATTTCCTTCCCCTATTTTTTTCAAAGAAGAAAGTTGCTGCACAGGAACATCCATACCTAACGAAAGATTACGTTTCTGTAAGGCTGTTTTTATCTCCCAAAGAGAAACTTTACCTAAATTAGGCGTTGATAAAAGCTCTTGTTCTGTTTTTTGTACCAAATCACCGATACGATAAATATGCTCCGCCTTTAAACAATTAGCCGCACGCACTGTCAATTCCAGTTCATCGACAGGAAGCAATAAAATAGGGTTGATATCTGCATCCTGTTCCGGTGCCTCAACTTCTGCTTCATGCCGCAACTCAACAAAAGTATGTAATTGATCCTGAAAGATAGTGGCTGCGCGTCGTATAGCCGCTTCCGGTTCGATAGTACCGTTTGTTTCTAAATCCATAACTAATTTATCCAGATTGGTATGTTGTTCTACCCGAGCATTTTCTACCGAATAAGTAACTCGAATAATAGGATTAAATTGCGCATCTAATTGCAACGCACCTACTTCACTCACATATTGATCGGTCTTACGTGCCGACGCTAATTGATAACCACGTCCTTTAGCCACTTTTAAAGTCATTTTAAATTCTTTAGGCTTGGTTAAATGTGCTATCACATAGTCTGGGTTTTTAATTTCAACATCATATGGAAGTTTAATATCGCCTGCACAAACAGGCCCTACTGTATTTTTTACTAACTCTAAAACAGCTTCTTCTTTATCATGTAGAATAAAAGCTATGCCCTTTAAATTAAGCAAAATATCCATAATATCTTCCTGTACGCCCTCTAAGCTGCTGTATTCATGCAGAACGCCTTCAATTTTTACTTCAATAACAGCGCAGCCAGGAATAGAAGATAACAAAATACGACGTAAGGCATTCCCCAGAGTATGACCAAACCCTTGTTCAAAAGGTTGTAGGCTGACCAACGCTCTATTTTGACTAAAGCTCTGTACTTCAATGGTCTGTGGCGTCAAAAACTTCTTAACATTCGTCGACATGGGTTACCTGCTTACTTGGAGTAATACTCAACAACTAGATTTTCATTGAATTCTAAAGGTAATTCACTACGTTCAGGAATTAATTTAACAATACCTTGAAATTTATTAGAATCAACATCTATCCAACTCGGTTGGGGCTTCTGTTTCGCAAGCTCAAGTGCTGCTTGGATACGTGCTTGCGTTTTACTTTTTTCTTTTATTTCGATAACATCGCCTGCTCCAACTTGATAAGAAGGAATATTAACGATTTTTCCATTTACTTTAACAGCACAGTGGGAAACTAATTGTCTCGCCTCCGCTCGTGTCGCTGAAAATCCAATACGAAAAACAATATTATCTAAGCGGCACTCAAGCAATTTTAATAAGTTTTCGCCCGTAATTCCTTTCTGTTTGGAAGCCTTTGTATAATAAAGTCGGAATTGCTTTTCTAATACACCGTAAGTACGCCGAATTAATTGTTTTTGGCGTAACATGACACCATAATCAGACAATCGTCCACGCTTTGTACCGTGCATACCCGGAGGTGTAGCCAACTTACATTTACTGTCTAGCGCACGTATGCCACTTTTTAATTGTAAATCGCTCCCTAGTCGGCGAGCTATTTTACAAGTAGGACCTCGGTATCTTGCCATTAAATTTAGTACTCCCGTTGAATATTTTTTTAAACCCGACGACGTTTTGGTGGGCGGCACCCATTGTGCGGAACGCCTGTGATATTAATGATTTGTGTTACTTCAATATCTTTATTTTTTAAAGCCATAATTGCTTGCTCCGATCCTTGACCGGGCCCTTTTATTCTGACTTCAATACGCCCTAAATTATGCTTATATTTCTTAAAATACTTTTCACTTGCTTTTTCAATGGCTTTTTCAAAAGCAACACGCGCCGCAAATGCAGTACCTTTTTTTGTACCTTTGAATTCACAAGCACCCGCCGATGAAATGCCTAAGGTATCACCACCTTTACGAATACTAATAATGGTGTTATTAAAAGAGGTGGTCAAATGAACAATCGCATCGGGAGTAATTTCTTTCCGCTTACGAATAGAACCTGCTAACGCTTTATCAGCCATCGTTGGCTGAGGTGTATGTGAATTATAATCTATCATATTAGTTAAATAACTACCTTTTATATATTATTGTACGCTACGAAGGTTAATCCTTACGAATCATCTTACGTGGCCCTTTACGTGTGCGTGCATTGGTACGAGTACGTTGACCACGAACCGGTAATCCACGACGGTGTCTTATCCCCCTATAACAACCCAAATCCATCAAACGCTTAATACTAAGCTGAACTTCTCTTCGTAAATCACCTTCCACTTTAAAGGTGGATAGCTTTTGACGAATAGCTTCTAATTGCTCATCATCAAGATCCTTAACCTTAGTTTGTGAAGGAATAGATAAATTCTTGCAAATTTTTTCTGCACGTGAACGTCCAACACCGTATATCGCTGTTAACCCTATAACGACATGTTTATTTATTGGTATATTTACACCGGCTATTCGAGCCATTTTTGGAACTCCAAACCCTTAAATTTAAGATACTTTAAAAAGCGCAGTAGGGTAGCTTACTCGCGCCAAAAAATCAATAATTGCTGCATAAATAATTTCTAATATATCCGCTGAACTAAAAAATCAGAAGATAAAAGTGTTTATAAAAAACAGCAGGCCCTTACACACAACGCCCGGCGAAAATCCGAGAAAGCCAACAATCTAAGCAAAATCAGCCTTGGCGCTGCTTATGTCTAGGATTTGCAGAACAAATCACCCGCTTAACACCATTACGATTAACAACCGTACAGTTTTTGCAAATTCTTTTAATCGATGCCCTAACTTTCATAATAACCTCACAAACATGTAAAATTTACACCTCAAACAAAACATTAGCCGAGGACTTAAATAAAAAATCAGTATAATCCACCCACACCACCTGGACCGGGTAATCCTTTTAAATTAGCCTTTTTCAACAAAGATTCATACTGTTGCGACATCAATAAAGATTGAACTTGAACCATAAAATCCATGATGACCACTACAATAATTAACAAAGAAGTTCCACCAAAATAAAAAGGTACATGCCAAGCATATATCATAAACTCTGGCAACAAAGCGACTAAAGCAAGATAAATGCAGCCTATTAAAGTCAGCCTCGTCATGGTCATATCAATATAACGAGCGCTCTGTTCTCCAGGCCTAATGCCCGGAATAAATGCACCGGATTTTTTTAAATTATCAGCCGTTTCACGGGGGTTAAAAACAAGCGCAGTATAGAAAAAAGAGAAGAATACTATAGCTACAGTAAATAGCAAGATATAAAGTGGTTGGCCTGGTGACAGCCATAAGCTGACATTTGCTAACCAGCTTATCCCCTTTACATTAGAAAACCATTGTGCAAAAGTTCCTGGCAGCATCATGATACTGGATGCAAAAATAGGCGGAATAACACCGGCCATATTAATTTTTAAAGGCAAATGACTGGTTTGAGCACTAAATATTTTACGACCTTGTTGGCGCTGAGGATAATTAACCGTAATACGCCGCTGTCCACGCTCCATAAAAACAACGAATGCTGTCACCAAAATAATCAACGCTAAAATCAACAATAAGCTTAAAAATTGAATTTGACCCTGTCTCAGCTGTTCTAACGATTTAACAATAGCGACCGGAAGAGCAGAAACTATACCAGAAAATATAATAAGGGATATGCCATTACCGATACCGTGTTCTGTAATCTGCTCGCCTAACCACATTAAAAACAAAGTGCCCGTCACTAAAGTCACCGTTGCGACAAAATAAAAGAAAAACCCAGGATTTAGTACAACTCCATGGCCTACTAACCACTTCGCCATCCCAATGGCTTGAACTAATGCTAAAACAGTAGTTCCATAGCGTGTATATTGATTGATCTTACGTCGACCCGCTTCACCCTCTTTTTTAAGCTGCTCGAGGGATGGAACCACTGCCGTCAAAAGTTGAACAATGATGGAAACTGAAATATAAGGCAAAAGACCTAAAGCAAAAACCGTAAATCGTGAAAGTGCACCACCAGAAAACATATTAAAAAGACCTAATATGCTATTATTTTGATGGCTAAATAAATCAGCTAGCCTTTGTGGGTCTAAGCCCGGAACTGGAATATGTGCACCAATGCGATAGACAAGAATTGCTAACAACACAAACAATAAGCGACGCTTCAATTCAGAAAAACCGCTGCTTTGTAGGGTTCCTTTTCCAAGTGAAGCTAAGCGGTTAGACTTACTCATCTAGCCCTCAACACTGCCGCCAGCCGCTTCAATTAAAGCGCGCGCCCCGTTGGTTAGCTTTAAGCCCTTTACACGAACAGTTTTTTCAAGTTTGCCCGTAGCAATCAGTTTTACTTCCCTAACAGAGGCATTAATTACACGCGCGTCTTTTAGCGCTTGCAGATCAATAACTTCGGCGTTTATCTTATTTAAAGCATCAAGGCGAAGCACCTTTGTTGATAACCGGTAACGTGGTGTAAAGCCAAATTTAGGTAAGCGGCGCTGAATAGGCGATTGCCCCCCTTCAAAACCTAATTTATGAAAACCGCCCGCACGGGCACGTTGTCCCTTGTGACCACGGCCACTAGTTTTTCCAAGTCCAGAACCAATACCACGTCCTAAACGTTTAGCTGATGGTTTAGAGCGCGGCGCAGGTGTTATTGTATTAAGATATAATTTTTCTGAGCTCATAGTTGCTAAATCTCCTCTACTTTTAATAAGTAGCCCACCTTTTCAACCATTCCACGCATAGCTGAATTGTCTTTTACTTCAATAACCTGATTTAATCGCTTTAAACCTAAAGCAGCAATCGTCGCTGAATGATTAGGTATGCGACCTGAAATACTACGCTGTAAAGTTAACCGTAATTTTTTATCTGCCATAATAGTATACCCATTGCACCTGAGCTTTATGTTCTAAAACCCAAGTAATTCATTTTTTTATTGAATAATTTCTTTAATTGATTTTCCACGTTTATCGGCAATCATTTCAGGGGTCGTCATATTTTTTAACGCTTTTAAAGTAGCCCGAACAACATTAGTTCGGTTAGAAGATCCAATAATTTTAGCAATGATATCTGTAATCCCTAAGACCTCACAAATAGCACGCATAGGACCACCGGCGATAATTCCAGTTCCTTTCCCAGCAGGTAACATACGGACGGTGGTAGCGCCATGAGAAGCTTCCACAGCATGGAAAAGAGTACCGTTGTTTAGCTCAACATAAAGCATATCACGACGCGCTTTCTCCAAAGCCTTTTGCATAGCCACTGAAACTTCGCGAGCTGGGCGCTTGCTAAATCCAATACGTCCCTTACCATCACCTACCACAACACCAGCAGCAAAACTAAATATTCGACCACCTTTTACTACTTTAGCATGTCGGTTAACAGCGATAAGTTTTTCTTGCAAACCATCACTTTTTGTTGATTTATCAAAACTCATTTATAAATAACCTTTATTAATTAAAAGGGCAATCCAGCCTCACGCGCTGCATCTGCCAATGCCTTAATACAACCGTGATACCTAAAACCAGAACGGTCAAAAGCAACTTCCTTTATGCCTGCCGCAATCGCTCGCTTAGCAATAAAATTACCCACTATCACAGCCGATTTAATATTGTTAGCGATCGCACCACCTTCTTTAATTTCTTTGTCTAAGGTTGAAGCACTTGCTAAAATTTTATCACCCCTTTCAGCAGAAACAATAATCTGCGCATACAGATGTTTTGAGGATCGACCTACACAAAGACGTGGAACTCCAAGCTGTCGAATCTTAGCTCGTGTCTTAGTAGCTCTACGTTGTCGCTTTAACTTTTTGTCTAACATGTACAAATCACCTAACCTTTACTTTTTCTTGGTTTCTTTCAACTTAATACGTTCATCGGCATAGCGAACACCTTTTCCTTTATAAGGTTCAGGTGGACGATAGCGACGTATTTCTGCTGCTACTTGTCCTACTAGTTGCTTATCCGGACCTTGAATAGCAATTTCTGTAGGCGTAGAAGCAGTAACCATTATCCCATCAGGAATGTCATAAATAACAGGATGTGAAAAACCTAATGTTAAATGGAGTTTTTTACCTTGTACATTAGCACGATAACCTACGCCTACTAATTGTAAAATTTTCTTAAAGCCTTCTGTAACGCCAATCAATACATTAGCAATGTTGGCACGCGTAGTGCCTGCCAAAGCATCAGCTTCGCTACTATCATCCACAGGAATTACTTGCAAAACCTTCTCTTCTAAACTCAGTTTTACGAGCTTATTACATGTATAATTTAATACTCCCTGCTTTCCTTTAACAACAAGGACTTGACCATCCAACATTACGTTGGCATCGCCGATATTTATTGGATTTTTTGCAACTCTTGACATAAAACTTTTTAACCTTTATTCAATGGTGGCGATTACTTCGCCGCCTTGGCCTAAAGCGCGCGCTTCCCTATCAGTCATTAAACCTTTGGAAGTCGATATAATAGCCACACCTAAACCACCCACTACTTTAGGTAAGCGATCAGCAGATTTATAAGTACGAAGACCTGGACGACTCACACGCTTTAATGAAGCAATAACTGGCTTTTCTAAGTGATATTTTAAAAATACTGTCAATGAAGACTTAGCTCCCTTTGTTTCACATTGAAAATCAGTGATATAACCTTCTTCTTTCAATAAATTAGCGATAGCTAATTTCATTTTAGAAGAAGGCATAGCCACAAATGGCTTTTTTACCGCCTGTGCATTTTTTATTCGGATAAACATGTCCGCTATCGGATCTTGCATACTCATAGTCTTTATACCTTTACCAGCTCGATTTTACTATTCCAGGAATATCACCCTTCATTGCATGAAGGCGTAACATGCTACGTGATAATCCAAATTGTCGATAAACACCACGTGGACGGCCTGTTAGACGACAGCGGTTACGTAGTCGTACAGGGGAAGAATCACGGGGTAACATCTGTAATTTTTGTTGTGCTGCCCAACGTACATCAGCGCTTAGTTCATGATTTAATATAATTTTTTTAAGCTCAGCACGCTTTACAGCATACTTTTTTACTATCAACTCGCGCTTTCGTTGGCGCATAATTACACTTGTTTTTGCCATAAAGTTTAATTCTCTTTAAATGGAAAGTTGAACGCTGCTAGTAAAGCACGTCCTTCTTCATTAGTCTTTGCAGAAGTAGTAATCGTAATATCCATTCCTCGCAAAGTATCTATAGTATCGTATTTAATTTCAGGAAATACGATTTGTTCACGTACACCCAAACTATAATTTCCACGACCATCGAAAGCACGCGGAGTAAAGCCACGAAAATCTCTAATTCTAGGAATAGCTACTTGAATTAAGCGATCTAAAAATTCATACATACGCTCTTTACGTAAAGTAACTTTGCAGCCAATAGGCCAACCTTCACGAATTTTGAAACCTGCATTAGATTTTTTAGCCAGTGTAATAATCGGTCTTTGGCCAGCAATTAACTTCATATCAGCTACTGCAAAATCAATAATTTTTTTATTGGCTACCGCCTCACCGACACCCATATTAAGTGTAACCTTCGTGATTCGAGGCACTTCCATAAAACTTTGATAAGCAAAGTCTTTCTTCAATTGTGGCACTATCTTTTCTAAATAATATTCTTTTAACCTGGCCATTAGCTCACCTAAATTAAATATCTACCAATTCATCATTGGACTTAAAAACTCGAACCCGTTTACCATCATCTAAAACTCTAATACGTACTTTATCAGCCTTTTTAGATATTGGGTTATAAAGCGCTAAGTTTGCCAAATCAATACTTGCTTCCTGTGTTACAATGCCACCCGTTACATTTTTTTGCGGATTAGGCTTAACATGTTTTTTAACTGTGTTAATTCCTTCAACCACGGCACGGTTTTTTGCAGGTAATACCCGTAATACTTTACCTTGTTTACCTTTATCTTTACCGCATAAAGCAATAACTGTATCGCCTTTTTTAATTTTATGCATACTTATATTACCAGTTAGATTACTTCAGGTGCTAATGAGATAATTTTCATAAATTTATCAGTACGTAATTCCCTAGGAACAGGGCCAAAAACACGTGTACCTAGCGACTGAGACTGTGCATTTAACAAAACAACTGCATTTTTATCAAAACGTAAAACGCTGCCATCTTGTCGACGGACACCCTTTTTAGTCCGCACTACAACAGCAAGGCATACATCACCTTTTTTTACTTTACCACGAGGTACAGCATCTTTAACACTAACTTTAATCAGATCGCCAATACCAGCATAGCGCCTTTTAGAGCCGCCTAACACCTTAATACACATTACAAGACGTGCACCGCTATTATCGGCCACTTCAAGCTCTGTTTGCATCTGTATCATTGCGAATCTCCAATCATCGGCTCAGTCAAACCTTCCTGAGCAATTGTTTTTTCAAGTACCTTTATCAACGACCAAGCTTTATTTTTAGAGATTGGACGGCTTTCTTGAATAACTACAACATCCCCTTCAAGGCACTTATTCTCAGGATCATGAGCTAATAAGTTAGTACTTCTTTTCAAGAACTTACCATATTTTGGATGCTTGACTCTCCGTTCAATGCATACATTGATGGTTTTATCCATTTTATTACTAATAACACGCCCAGTGAGAGTACGTCTTACTTTATTAATCTGGCTCATACTTTCTGGCCTATTTTTTCATGTAAAATTGTTAATAATCTTGCTAAGTGTCGACGAACAACTTTAAGTCTATGTGTCGCTGTTAACTGACGTGTTGCATGCTGCAGCTTTAGATTAAACTGCTCACGCCCCGTCTGAAATAATTCATCTTTTAAAGCATCAATATCCATATCACGCATTTCTTTTATCTTCATTACAACACCGTCCGCGTTACAAAATTAGTCTGTACGGGTAATTTGTCATCAGCTAGCTCTAACGCTGCTTTAGCCACTTCCAGAGGAACCCCTTCCATTTCAAATAAAACACGTCCTGGCTGAACAACAGCAACCCAGTATTCAACACTTCCCTTTCCTTTTCCTTGGCGAACTTCTAAAGGCTTTTTAGTAATCGGCTTATCTGGAAATAATCTAATCCAAACTTTTCCACCTCTTTTAACGTATCGTGTTAAAGCACGACGGGCAGCCTCAATTTGACGTGAAGTAACAAACCCGGCTGTGGTAGCTTTTAATCCATATTGACCAAAGCTAACTTCCGTTCCACGAGAAGCAACACCCCGATTACGGCCTTTAAATTGTTTGCGAAATTTTGTTTTTTTGGGTTGTAACATAACTTATCCCGATATTTTTTGCTGAATATTAAATTTTCTAATGAATTTTTTCAGCAGATTCTGTAGAAGCTGAGTTAGCACGCTGCGGTCGACGCCGGTTATAATGTCGCTGATCTTTGTCGTTTAAATATTGAGACTTAACCTCTGCACTTTCTGGAGAACTAATCTGCGACCTATCAAAAACTTCACCCTTATTAATCCAAACCTTAACACCCAATTTACCGTAAGTAGTTTGGGCTTCTGCCAAAGCATAATCAATGTTTGCACGAAAAGTATGTAACGGAACACTCCCTTCGTGATAGCGCTCACTACGTGCAATCTCCGCACCACCTAAACGCCCAGATACTTCAATTTTTATACCTTTAGCGCCTAACCGTAGCGCAGTTTGTACGGGTCGCTTCATTGCTCGACGAAACATAACACGGCGTTCAAGTTGTTGTGCAATATTTTCTGCAACCAATTTAGCATCTAACTCAGGTGCCTTTACCTCTACAACAGAAAGTGAAACTGGGGCCGACATACACTCTTCGACTTTTTTTCGCAAACGTTCAATGTACTCTCCTTTTTTACCAAGCGCTACACCAAGTCTAGCAACAGCAACAGTAATTTTTGCATTGCCTGGAGGTCTCTCAATTTGAATCGATGAAACACCTGCTTGAAGAAGGCTTTTCTCTATCAGTGCACGTATTTTTATATCTGCAATTAATAAATCTGCATAGCTCTTAACGTTTGAATACCACTTTGCTGTCGAGGTTCGCGTAATATTTAAACGAATTCCAACAGGGTTTACTTTATGACCCATAACTAATTCTTCTCCCCATTAGATACTTTAACCGTTATATGGCACGTAGGTTTCAATATACGGTTACTACGCCCTTTTGCACGTGCATGCATACGTTTTAACGTAGGACCTTGATCAACATAAACAGTACTGACTTTTAATAAATCAACATCAACACCTTGATTATGTTCCGCATTGGCAATAGCGGATTCTAATACTTTTTTTATCACTTTTGCATTTTTTTTAACGCTAAAAGTTAATAGCTGGAGTGCTTTTTCAACTTTTAAGCCACGTATTTGATCGGCTAGCAAGCGACATTTTTGCGGTGACAATCTCGCGAATTTTAAATATGCAGCAACTTCCACTTTCTATACCTCTTTAACTATTTTTTTTCGTCAGCGCCTTTGGCTTTTTTATCGGCCGCTCTATGACTACGAAATGTTCGCGTCACAGAAAATTCACCTAATTTATGGCCTACCATATTTTCTGTAATATAAATAGGAATAAAGTCTTTGCCATTATGAACAGCAATAGTTAAGCCAATCATTTCAGGAGCAACCATAGAGCGGCGTGACCATGTTTTAATAGGTCGCTTAACTGTCGCATTTTGCGTAGTTTGTACTTTTTTTGTTAGATGTACATCGATAAATGGACCTTTTTTTACTGAACGTGGCACTTAACACCTCACGAATTTAATTACTTCTTTTTACGTCGCTGCAATATCATTTTAGTATTGCGTTTATTACGACGCGTCTTGTAACCTTTTGTTGGAACACCCCAAGGACTTACTGGATGTCGTCCACCTGAAGTTTTACCTTCACCACCACCATGCGGGTGATCAACAGGATTCATAGCAACACCTCGAACTGTTGGCCGAATACCTCGCCAACGAGATGCACCTGCCTTACCTAAAGAACGAAGGTTGTGATCATTATTACCGACAACGCCAATTGTAGCTTTACATTCCACGGGTATTTTTCTCAATTCACCCGAGCGGAGCCGTATAGTAGCACAATCTCCTTCTCGTGCAATTAATTGAACATAAGTACCTGCACTTCTAGCTATTTGCGCACCCTTCCCAGGCTTTAATTCCACAGCATGTAAAACAGTACCGACTGGAATGTTACGTAAAGGAAGTGCATTTCCCGGCTTAATCAAAGCCAAAGCTCCTGCTGAGATCTCCATACCTATTTTAAAATCGTTAGGGGCTAAAATATAGCGACGCTCACCATCAGCGTACACGATGAGAGCAATATGCGCTGTACGATTAGGATCATATTCTATGCGTTCAACACGACCCACAATCCCTTCTTTATTTCGCTTAAAATCAATCAAACGATAAAGCTGCTTATGACCACCACCTTGATGGCGAGTAGTAATACGCCCATGATTATTCCGACCGCCTTTTTTAGGTTTAGGGGCCAATAAATTGTTATAAGGCTTACCTTTATGTAAGCCTGCCTTAGATATCTTTACAACGAAACGACGTCCAGGCGAGGTAGGATTTGCTTTTTGTGTAGGCATATAACTTATTTTCTCTATTTTGTTCCTGTAAAATCGATATCATGGCCAGCGTGTAAACTTACATAAGCCTTTTTCCAAGCCTTAACATGCCCTTCCGTTTGCTTAAAACGGCGACGTTTCGGCTTAACATTTAAAAGCTGAACTGCACTTACTTTTACGTTAAATAAGGATTCAACGGCCTGTTTCACTTCGGATTTATTAGCATCTTTCTGAACTTTAAAAACAAACTGGCGATGTTTGTCAGCCAAAAGTGTGGATTTTTCAGAAACATGCGGTTTTCTTATAAGTTTAAACCGGCGCTGTTGTTGGTGTGTTACTACTGAAAGAGTCATGCTAAAAGTTCCCCAATTTGTTTTAGCGCAGGCACTGTTATCAATATTTTCTTATAATTAATTAAATCCACCGGATTAATAGCCTCTACATCCAACAATGCAACAGTGTGAAGATTACGTGCAGCTAAGTATATGTCTCTATTAACTTCGTCAAGAATAATTAAAACTTTCTCATCTACATTCAACTTTTCTAACTTAGCTACTAAACGCCGAGTCTTAGGCTCTTCTACTAAAAATGAGTCAGTAATGAAAAAACGGTCTTGACGCAAAAGTTCAGAAAATATCGAACGCATTGCAGAACGATACATTTTTTTATTTACTTTTTGCGAGTAATCCTGTGGACTAGCGGCAAAAGTCACACCACCACTACGCCATAGTGGGCTACGAATAGTTCCTGCGCGAGCACGACCCATCCCTTTTTGCTTCCATGGTTTCTTTCCACCACCGCTTACAGCTGCACGATTTTTTTGTGCATGCGTTCCTTGTCTACCGCCAGCCAAGTAAGCGGTAACTACCTGATGTATTAAAGGCTCATTATAACGACAATCAAAAACTGCCTCAGGCAATTGAATAGCTTGTTTCGAGCCTGTATTTGTTACTAATGTGACTTGCATGCTTGCCATTCCAAATAATTAATTGAGCAATTTTTAAATTCTAATCTTTTTTTACTTTATTTTTCATTCTTACCGCAGGTTTTATTACTACACGAGAACCGGCTGAACCTGGAACTGCGCCTTTAATAAGAATTAAATTGCGCTCCGTCTCAACTTTTACAACTTCTAAGGACTGAATTGTACAGCGTTTATTCCCCAATTGACCTGCCATTTTTTTTCCTTTAAATACACGCCCAGGAGATTGACGCTGACCTATAGAACCCGGCGCACGATGAGATAATGAATTTCCGTGCGTAGCATCTTGGGTTGCAAAATGATGTCGTTTAATAACACCTGCAAAACCTTTTCCCTTATTAATACCTGTTACATCAACCAATTGTCCCAACTTAAATAGATCTACCGTAATTTCTTTACCAGGTGTTAAATCTTTTATAAATTCTTCACTCATCCCATCTAAACGAAATTCCCATAAACCTTTACCTGCTTCTACATTCGCCTTGGTAAAATGCCCTGCCTCACCTTTTGTTAAACGTAGAAGCGATTGGACCTCTGTTGTGACTTGCACAGCATCATAACCATCACGATTCTTGTCTTTTACCTGGACTACACGATTAGGTAGCACTTGAATGAGTGTCACAGGAATAGCTACACCATTTTCGGTATAGATCTGTGTCATACCACATTTTTTACCTATTAAACCCATTGTCATGATTATTACCTTTCTCGCTCATTAGCTGAAAAAAAATCTCTATTATTCTCTGCCTGCTATATCTGCTGTTTTTATTTCGATACTTATCTCCGCAGGCAAATTAACAAGCTTTTTTAATGCGTCTGCAGTTTTTTCAGTTGAATCAGATACATCAATTAATCGTTTGTAAGTACGTATCTCATATTGATCACGTGCATCTTTATCAACATGAGGTGAGGTAAGTATAGTTAACTTTTTTATATGCGTAGGCAACGGAAGCGGACCAGAAAGTCTCGCTCCTGTGCGTTTTAATGATGTCACTATCATATCTGCCGCCTTATCAATCAAACGATGATCAAAAGCTTTAAGCAGAATACGAAAGTTTTGGCTCTTTGGGGTCATACAATTTTCCTACCAACTTTAGCTAGGCTTCCCTTGTTTAAGAAGCTTGGTTACAACGCCGGCACCGACTGTTCGACCACCTTCACGTATAGCAAAGCGCAATCCGTCTTCCATCGCAATACCATAATCTGTCATCAGCGTCACGGTTATTTTCACATTATCACCTGGCATTACCATCTCAGAACCTTCTGGAAGCTGAATAGTACCCGTTACATCGGTTGTTCTAAAGTAAAACTGCGGTTTATAATTATTCATAAACGCAGTATGTCGACCGCCTTCTTCTTTTGTTAAAACGTAAATTTCGGCTTCAAATTGTGCATACGCTTTAACACTACCTGGTTTTGCTAAAACTTGACCGCGTTCAACATCTTCACGTTTAGTTCCACGTAATAAAGCACCAATGTTATCTCCCGCCTGGCCTTGATCAAGCAATTTACGAAACATTTCAACACCCGTAACAGATGTTTTTTGAACGGGTCTCAAACCAATTATTTCCACTTCTTCACCGACTTTGATAATCCCACGCTCGACACGACCTGTTACTACAGTTCCACGACCTGAAATAGAAAAAACGTCTTCGATCGGCATTAAAAACGGTTTATCGGTTTCCCGTGTTGGCTCTTTAAAATACTCATCCATTGCCTTAGCCAGCTGAAAAATACCACCCCCTTCACAATCTCCATCTAATGCTTTTTTAGCTGACCCACGAATAACCGGGATGTCATCTCCAGGAAAATCATATTTAGTTAGTAACTCTCTCACTTCCATTTCTACTAAGTCTAATAATTCAGAATCATCTACCATATCCGTCTTATTCATGAATACGACCATGGCGGGTACACCCACTTGCTTTGCTAACAAAATGTGCTCGCGTGTTTGTGGCATAGGACCATCTGCTGCACTCACAACTAAAATTGCACCATCCATTTGTGCGGCACCTGTAATCATATTTTTCACGTAATCAGCGTGACCTGGACAGTCCACATGCGCATAGTGGCGATTTTCGGTTTCATATTCGACATGGGAAGTTGCAATGGTAATACCACGGGCTTTTTCTTCAGGTGCTTTGTCGATTTCGTCAAATGCTTTTGCTTCACCACCAAACTTCTCGGCTAAACACTTAGTCAGTGCTGCTGTTAAGGTCGTTTTACCATGATCGACGTGACCGATAGTACCGACATTCAAGTGGGGTTTAGTTCTTTTAAATGTTTCCTTGGACATGATCTTTTACCTCAATAACTGTTAATGACTATCTTTTTTAGAAATAACTTTCTCTGCTACACTTAGCGGAGCTTCATTATATTTAGAAAACTCCATCGTATAGGTTGCACGTCCTTGGGTTGCTGAACGTAAAGCAGTAGCATAACCAAACATTTCTGAGAGGGGAACCTCAGCACATACTTTTTTACCGCCACCTGGTAAATCTCCCGTCTCTTGCACAATCCCACGACGACGGCTAAGATCACCGACAACATCGCCCATATAGTCTTCGGGCGTTTCTACTTCCACCTTCATGATAGGTTCCAATAAAACTGGATTTGCCTTACGTGCACCCTCTTTAAAAGCCATCGATCCAGCAATCTTAAAAGCCATTTCACTCGAATCTACATCATGATAAGAACCATCGAAAAGTGTTACCTTGACATCTACTACGGGATAACCCGCTATAACACCATTTTCTAGCTGCTCTTTTATTCCTTTATCAACGGCTGGAATATATTCCTTAGGAATAACACCACCAACAATCGCATTTACAAACTCATAACCTTTACCCGCTTCTAATGGCTCCAACTTTATCCAAACATGACCAAATTGACCACGGCCACCACTTTGACGAATAAATTTTCCTTCTTGATCGACCGATTTGCGTATTGTTTCTCGGTAAGCAACTTGTGGCTTACCTACGTTGGCCTCTACATTAAACTCACGCTTCATACGATCAACAATAATATCTAAATGAAGCTCTCCCATACCCGAAATAATGGTCTGACCTGATTCTTCATCCACGCGTACACGAAAAGATGGATCTTCTTGTGCTAGCTTACCTAACGCAATACCCATTTTCTCTTGGTCAGCCTTAGTCTTTGGCTCTACCGCAACCGAAATAACCGGCTCAGGAAACTCCATTCGCTCCAAGGTTATAACGTTATTGGAATCACAGAGTGTATCACCAGTTGTCGCATACTTAAGACCTATTGCAGCAGCAATATCACCTGCTCGAACTTGCTTTATTTCTTCACGGCTATTGGCATGCATTTGTACAATACGGCCAATACGTTCTTTCTTGCTTTTAACTGGATTATAAAGCGTATCGCCACTGTTCACGACGCCTGAGTAAACCCTGAAATAGACTAAAGAACCCACAAACGGGTCAGTCGCTACTTTAAAAGCAAGCGCAGCAAATGGGGCATCGTCTGTCGAGAGCCTCTCTGCCACCATTTGATCAGCATCATCCAGCACACCTTTAATAGGTGGCACATCATTAGGCGCAGGTAAATATTCGATAACGCCATCCAACATAGCCTGCACACCTTTATTCTTAAAGGCAGAACCGCATAACACAGGAACTATTTTATTCCCTAATGTTAAAATACGAATAGCTTTTTTAATTTCTTCAATACTAAACTGTCCGCCTTCCAAATAACGCTCTGTCATCTCTTCAGAAGCCTCTGCAATCGCTTCTACTAGCTTTTCATGCCAATTTTGTGCTTCGGGCTGTAATTCACTAGGAATATCGCGATATTCAAAAGTCATTCCCTGGTTTTTTTCATCCCAATAAATAGCCTTCATTTGAATTAGATCAATGACTCCTTCAAATTTATCTTCTGCACCAACCGGCAAGTGAACAGGGACTGGTTGCCCCCCTAAACGGGATTTGATTTGATCTACAACACGCAGAAAATTAGCGCCCGCTCTATCCATCTTATTGACAAAAGCCAGGCGCGGCACTTGATACTTATTAGCCTGACGCCAAACAGTTTCAGACTGCGGCTGAACGCCACCCACCGCACAAAAAACAACGCAAGCGCCATCAAGCACGCGCAAAGAGCGTTCTACTTCAATCGTAAAATCAACGTGGCCAGGGGTATCAATAATATTGATTCGATATGGCTCAGGATATTGATTCGCCATCCCCTTCCAAAAACAAGTTGTTGCCGCAGAGGTAATAGTAATACCCCGCTCTTGTTCTTGCTCCATCCAATCCATAACAGCAGTACCTTCATGTACCTCACCTATTTTATGTGATTCGCCGGTATAAAATAAAATCCGTTCGGTTGTTGTTGTTTTACCCGCATCGATATGGGCAATAATTCCAATATTGCGATAGCGTTCTATAGGCGTCTGTCGGTCCACACTTAAATTACCTTGTAAATATTTTTAAAATCAATTAAATCGAGAAAAATGCGCAAAAGCCTGATTTGCTTTCGCCATACGATGTGTATCTTCACGTTTTTTTACTGCAATACCTTTGTTGTCATAAGCATCCAAAATCTCAGCGGCAAGTCGCTGTGCCATTGTTTTTTCACTACGCCCTAGAGCGGCGGTTTTAAGCCAGCGCATTGCCAAGGCTGTACGACGCGAAGAACGCACCTCAATCGGAATCTGATAAGTAGATCCACCGACTCTTCTTGCTCTTACTTCAACATTAGGTCGAATATTATCTAAAGCTTGATCAAAAATATCGAGCAACATGTCCGCATCAAAACCTTGCTTAGTACTCCCTGCCGCGCTTTCCTCCTCCGCATTCTTTTTTAACTTATCTTTTAAGCGCGTATCTAATCTCTCTAAGGCGCCATAGACAATCTTTTCAGCCACCGCTTTTTTTCCATTTTTCATAATGGAGTTAATAAATTTACTAAGCAATTCGCTCTTAAATTTAGGGTCTGGAAGAATATCTCTTTTGGCTGCAACACGTCTTCTTGGCATAACTCAAATTCCTACCTATTACATTTATTTATCTTTCGGCCGTTTGGCGCCGTATTTAGAACGACCCTGCTTACGGTTTGCAACACCCGAAGTATCTAAAGCGCCGCGTACTGTATGATAACGAACACCAGGTAAGTCCTTTACACGACCGCCTCGCATTAGAATCACAGAGTGCTCTTGCAGATTATGACCTTCCCCACCAATATAGGTAGTTACTTCCATTCCGTTAGTCAGGCGTACCCTGGCTACTTTACGTAAAGCCGAATTTGGTTTTTTAGGCGTCACTGTATAAACACGGGTACAAACCCCTCGCTTTTGCGGACACTGCTGTAGCGCAGGCACCATTGATTTAGCACGTCTCTGTCTACGTGGCTTTCGGACTAACTGGTTAATTGTGGCCATGCAAAATCTACTCAAAAATGTGGCTTAAATATTAAAATAAGGGGTAATATTAATGCTTTTTAGCCATTAATTTTTTGCCCAATAAAACCCTTCTTCTTTGAACGAAGAGGTGCGGGATTGTAAAGAGACCGCTCTAAGATGTCAAGTATTGTCGTCGCTTTTTCTTCCTGTTTTTTACTAAAATTCCGTGTTTTTTATATCCATATCCCTTACACTCATTGTACTTAATAATATTTGAAATTATATGTAAAATTGCATTTTTAAGTGCTTTCTTCCACGATGGAAATTTTCAAGAAGCAGAAAAGGCGCCCCCTCCCCATTGAATGACGGTAGAGAAGTTTGGCTAATCGCCGTCATATACGAACAGATTTAAGTTGTAAATGCGCAAACACTTACAGTCTTTCTCATCTGTTCAGTGAGTCATTTGCCCAGGAGCAGCCGCTAAACGCTTTGCTGACTGGAAAAACATCGTTTGGGCAACCGCTTTAAACAAACGTCAGTATTGTCTAGGAAAAGGCTTTTTATTTTACAACGCATAAGCGGAAAGCGCGGCTAAAAGACTGAGCATAAATCCGCCAACCCTA